>Ga0116227_10001699_pt1 | contig 49686 bp, 41 predicted proteins | sample S1TSphgellanicum_FD_89693 | JGI IMG/M metagenome (GOLD analysis project Ga0116227, IMG submission 89693) | Host-associated microbial communities from peat moss isolated from Minnesota, USA - S1T2_Fb - Sphagnum magellanicum MG | ecosystem: Host-associated > Plants > Peat moss > Unclassified...
ACCGCCGTTAACTTTATCAACAAAAATCAAGGTTATTAACAAAGAAAAAGAAGCAAAAAGAAAGCTTCAACAATAATAACAACCTCTATTATTTTGTTGAAGCCAATCTAAAGGAAATGACAAGGAGGGGATATTACATCTTACTTGAATCCTTTGACATTTTGCCTTTGCTCATTTTGCTTTTCGACATCTTGTCGCTGCTCATCTTATCAGTTGACATTTTGCTTTTACTCATCTTGTCGGTAGCCATCTTATCGCTGCTCATTTTACCTGCCGACATTTTACTTTTGCTCATTTTGCTATCTGCACTCATCTTGCTTTTGCTCATTTTGCCGGTATCGCTTGCAGCAGTAGTGTTTGCTGTTTTAAGTGCCGGTGCAGCATTAGCTGTTAAACAGATAGAAAAAATGCCAGCTATAACTGCGGCAGATAGAATTGATTTTTTTACGTTCGTTTTCATGTGATTCTTTTTTAATTTTAATAATCACATGGTTAGTCGGGCAGGTTTTGTAATCCTTACAAAATATTTTAATGATTGTTCAATTCTTCTTCAATACGTTCCTGTAATTCCTTTTTAAAGTTATCGTCGAGCCGTATTTCGGGTTTCATCGAGTTGCGGAAAAGTTCCTGCACCATTTGGTTAATAACGCGGCTTTGCTTACCGTATAACACACATACCGAACATCCCGCCAGGTGAATACGCAGTTCGATCATCTCGCGAAAGGTGAGTTTGCGGATCATCTTCTTTTCAATTAGAAAAGTTGCCTGTTTACAGTTATACTGTATTTTTCTTAAATAGCCCATAATCCAAATTTTATTACCAGTTCTTTTGCAAACATGCCCGCAGGTTTAGTTTTGTACGATGAATGATCACCCAAAAATTTGATGGTGAAACCTTCAGTTCAGTACAGATAAGCGAGGTATCCTCATCATCAATATGCTTCATGGTAAAAACTGACATCCATAATACGGGTAGTTTTTGGAGGCACTTTTGCAAGATCGCGTTAAACTCTTTGTTGCCCAGGTGGTCCTTATCTTCAATACCAAATTCCAGCGGACGGTAAGCCGGGTTCCAATGCCCGTCGGCTTCAAAAAAATCGTGCTGCTCATGCTCCGCCTGTTGTACTTCCTTTGTTAGGCCCGATGATTTTTTGCGGTAAACATCAATGATCTTGTTTTTTAAAATGGCAGTAAGCCAGGTACGTTCGGAACTTTTGCCTTCAAAATTCGCTACCTTTTCAAGCGCCGCTAAAAACGTTTCCTGTACCAGGTCCTTCGCCAGTTCCTCATCGCTTATACGCCTAATGGCATAGGCATACAGGTAATCGGCATAGTCTTTAACCCATTTATGAGGGTCTAATAAATAGCTTTCGGCTCCCATTTTAAAACTTGTGTATAAGTTGATCTGCTGGTTAGTCGGAAAGGTAGGAAGAACCTTACAAAGAATTTTAAAAAAATAAGATTGTCATTGTGAATGTTATTTTCCGTTTTTAGCGCAAGTCTTGTTCGGCTGTTTGTGTGATGATGACTTGTGATATAGATGAAACACAAGTCAGCCATTTCTCCACCCCAACACATAAGACTTGCGCTAAAAGTGCCCCGACTCTTTGATGACAGAGAGTAATTTTATATCCTTACTTCACCAAAAACTCATAATAAGGTGTGTACAGATAATCATTAGGCTTTAAGTAAAGCTGATTATGCTGAAGGTCCAGTATCACATCGAACCGCTTAAGAAAAGCGTTGCCAAAGATGCCTGCCAGTTGCCCGCTGCCCAATACGCCTGATTGCGCTCCGGACAATAGGGATGGGATCCTATAAAAGCTTTTTGTGCCCAGCGTAATTTCAGGCACTATAACTATGGATGTTTCTGTTTTTGTCCCGTCGGATCCTATTGAACCGGCCGTAGCCACCTGTTTTACTTTTTCCTTGAGGTGATTGTTTTTTGAAAAATAATCGGCAATAATCAACCCGCTGTCGCCGCCTGTATCCATTTCAAATGTTCCCTTTATTTGTGCGCTGTCAATAGATAAGGAAGCGGATATAGTAGGCACGCCCATTACAAATTTCAGATCAAACTTGTCATAAGCGGTTGCATTTAAAACATAATTTTTAACGTTATAGAAGTAGATGAGTTTTTTATGGTAGTTTATTTCGATGATGTATTTCTTCATCAGGTTATTACCAAAAACACCATCGAAAGGAGCATCTCCGTAGGGGATAGCCAGGTAAGTGACTTTGTCGACATCAATATTACCAAAAGAGAGTTTATTGTGCGTACTCGCTTTTATTTTGCTTTCGCCATTTGAGCCCATATTATTGGCTGAAGAATCTAAAACAAGGTTCAGTTTTTTACCCAGGATACTTTCATTGATAACCATGGCACCAGCCCCGGTATCGAACAAAAAAGTTAAAGTATCCGATTGGTTAACGCGGCATTTTACATAAATGCGGTTATCACTTTTTAACTCAAATGGCAGGATGGCAACTGGCTTATTTTGCGCATATGAGTGAAAGCTAATGAGCGATAAAATAACAAGAAAAAGATTTTTCATGTGGTAAGGTAGTTTGTACTACAATAGACACGGGAGGAAATCATTTGTGACAAGATAATCTACAGCAGAATAAATTCCCCTCTTGAGAGGGGGCGCGTAGGGAATTGTAGTGGCAGGGGTGTGTTATTAAAGCGTAACAGACCCCTGCCCCCTCTCAAGAGGGGAATCGCACAGGCCGGTGCTTTTTACTTACTATGCGAAAACAACCACGGCAACAACTCCGGTTCGGCGAAGGCATCGTTCCAGCTGTCGTGGCCATCATTGGGATAGAGGGTGAATTTAGGATCGCCGCCGGCAGCTTTAATGGCATCAACCATTACCACAGAATGATCGGGCGATACAACCGGATCCTTACCGCCGTGGAAGATCCATAACGGAACTTTCTTAGCATATTTTTTAGCGTTCAGCGTGTTATCACCACCGCAAATAGCAAACGCGGCTGCAAATAATTTAGGTTCACGGCCGATGATCTCGAACGTACCCATACCACCCATTGAAAGCCCTCCGACATACACATGGTGTTTATCTGCATAAGGCTTATCCAGGAAATCATCAATAAAAGCCATCAGAGCATGCATGGCTTTGGTTGGCGGAGCATCAGTTTGAAAAGTAAATGTATTAACGGTTGAATCTGTTTTATAGATCACATTGCTCCAAAAGCTGTTTGCAGGGCATTGCGGAAAGATCACTATAGCAGGAAATTGCTGGCGTACCTCGCCCTTTAAAAACAAATCGCCGCCATGCAGCAGTTGCGCCTGGTTATCATTACCGCGTTCGCCTGCGCCATGCAGCACAAAAAGTACCGGGTATTTTTTGGCCGGATCAAAATTTAGCGGGAACAGGATGCGGTAGGGTAGGGTATCGCCTTTGGCTATAAAGTTTCCCCTGTCATAAGTAGCTGCGGCTTGCGCTTTTACTAAAACAGGCATAGTCAGTGCTATAAAGCACAGCAAAAAAGGGAGTAATATTTTTTTACGCATAATATTAGGGTTAACGGTAAAATAATCCCGGTTGATATGCGTAAATATATATTATTTTAATAGTAAAGATGCTATGTGATAAAGTTCTAAAAACAATGTCATTTCGACCCGAAGTAGAAACCTTTTATGATTTGCATGGTGAAGATGGATGGCGAAGAAGCCCCTTCACTAGCGTTCAGGATAACAATCGGGTTTTATTGTCATTTCGAGCGATAGCGAGAAATCTTTTGCGCGCGATTGGTCTGTAGCAGAAGATTTCTCCTCGTTCCTCGTCGAAATAATAAAGGATTAATATTGCAGCTTTAACCCCTTTTTATCAGTATTGACCGGTTGAGGTACTTTAACATAATACCCGGTACCATCATAAACACGCTTGCGCGGATGGGTTTTGCAGGCATCGCTGCAGCAGCCTTCCATTGCTTCGCCGCAATTATCACACTGGGTGAAATGCTCATTACATTCAGGGTTGGCGCAGTTGATCATTTTATCGGTAACTGTACCGCAGTTAAAGCATTTGGATATTACAACAGGGTTAACCGAATTTACATCAACCGATAAGCGACCGTCAAATACATAGCATTTGCCTTCAAAATCCTTACCACCAGCTTCCTTGCCGTATTTTATAATACCGCCGTGCAACTGGTACACTTCGGGGAAACCTTCATGCAGCAGTAGTGCCGATGCTTTTTCGCATTTGATGCCGCCGGTACAATAGGTGAGGATCTTTTTATCCTTGTATTGCGCCAGTTCATTTATCATAGCCGGGAAATCGCGGAAATTTTCAATATCAAGCGTTATCGCGTTTTTGAACTTACCCAGGTTATGCTCGTAATTCGAGCGTACATCAAGCACCACAACATCGTCGCGGTCTTTCATCGCCATAAACTCGGCTGGTTCCAGGTGTTTGCCTGTTTGTTTTTTAGGGTCGATGATCTCCGGATTACGTAACCCTGAGTGTACGATCTCTGATTTATAGCGTACGTGCATTTTAATAAAGGATGGGGTTTCCACTTCATCAACCTTAAAATCGATCCCGGCAAAACGCGGGTCGGCATGCACGGTATCCATGTATTGTTTACAAGCTTCGGCTGTGCCCGATACGGTGCCATTAAGCCCTTCTTCGGCAACAATAATACGGCCTGTTAACCCCAAAGATTTACAAAATTTTAAATGATCGGCAGCAAATTGCTCCGCATCAGCTATTGTTGAATAACAATAGTACAGTAGTGTGTTATACTTTTCCATACAATCATTGATACTGCTGCAAACAGTGTTAAATGAGGCGCAAATTTAGTGATTTTTTGTGAAAATCGAAAAAGTCCGAAAGACGGAAAGTCAGGAAGTCCGAAAGTTTGGGGAAGTCGGAAAGATAGAAAAGTCAAGAAGTCCCAAAGATGGAAGAGTCAGTATAATCCACCGAATATTCACAATGACAAAAACTTTCTGACTTATGCGGACTTTTCCGACTTCCGGACTAAAAAAACTACCTTATCCCATAATAGATCTTGAATCCCTGCATGTATTTTTTATCGCCGGCGTAGGAGATACCGTAATCAACCCTGAAGATAAAGCGTTGTATGCCTACATAAAACTCCGTGTAATCGGGGTGGCCTTTTTCAACAAGATAATTAGCGCCAATAATTTCGTCAAGTTTCAGGCTGCGTAAAAAGTCGAGTTTATCAAGCAATACACCTGCGAAATTATGCTGGTAATGTGCCTCTAAAAATGCCTGGTCGGTACTGAATGTATAGAACGGCAGGAAGTGGAAACTGCCCACATAAGTAGGGTCGAAGGTAGTACCCTGATTACCTAAAAAGTGGTTGTAATCCATGAAATACAGCTTATCGCGGTTAAAGAAATCACCCGCGGTTACACTGAATGCCGAATAACCGATCAGGCCGATGGGGATCCGGTTTTGGGCTACATTTAAGGATGCAAAATTGTATTTAACATCAGAGCCCAGGCTATTAATTCCCTGACGGTAATCGACAGTTACAACCGGATATTTTGATGTCAGATCTATTCTGCCTGTAGGCCGGGTGAGGTATTGCTGATCGAATGTTAACTTGAAAGAAGTATAAAAAGTTAAGGCCTTGTTTTCCGGGAATAATATTGATTTATCATCAGCCGGGGCATCAGGCATTAAAGGGTTGTTGGAGGTGTATGACCTGTCCTTAAAAGTATTTATATGGTTAAACGAGGTGTTAAACAGTTGGATGCGGTCGGCATAAGTTAAGCTGGCGGTCCATAAAACGCCATTGGCAATTTCGCGCTGATAGCCGATATCGCCATATTCTGATTTATAATATTTCACAAAGTTTCGCTCGCTTAACAAGGTACTCAGTGTGTTGAAGTACAATGAACGCGTACCCACGTTGTTCAGATCGAGTATAGCGCTGCCAAAGCCGCCGAAAAATTTAGCGTTGTGGAAAGGGTCATAATTGTATTCACCATTTACGTTGGCGGTGAACATTTTGTTGCCAATTCCGTATCGCAATTCCGGTGTAAAGTCATACGACTGCAGATCATTGATCTTATGCGTATACCTGGCCTGCAGGTTTAATCCGTAGCCTTCAACCGTATTGTAATAAAGTGTATTTAGAAACGGGTACAGGTAAACCGAATCAGTCCCATTTTTATAAGTAGATGTATGCCCGAATACGATATACGGAATAGGCAGGAAGCGATTATTTGATTTTTGCAATGAATCCAGGTAGCCTTTCGACCGCTTTATACTGGCCAGGCTGTCTTTTTCATTTAGATCTTTTGCCTCCTGCAAAGTTAGCGGTACCGGGCGGCTGGCGTTCCAATAAGCTGTGCTTTTACTTGTTGCCGCGGTATCAAAATTTAATATTTCGCCGGTAAAATACCCCTCCGGAAATTTAGGGTCGAGGTTATAATTGTTGTAAATGCTGTTGTAATAGCCACCAAAAGTAAAACCCAATACCGTGCCCGAAAAACTGTATTGCGAGGAAACCAGTTGCCAGATATTATCCTTTATCGGGATATATTGCTGGCTAACCTTCATGGTATCAATAAAATTAAGGCTGTTGTCTTTTTTGGTCAGATAAAGGTCCACGCTATATAAGCGCCAATCACCCTCTAATATGTAAATGCTGCCTTTAAATGTGGGTGTATGATCGTGGCGCGGTATAACCTGTATCTGGTCTATCACTCTGCCATTCTCGCGAGTGCGGCCAACCAGCTTGTATCTATAAAGGCTAAATGCATTGCTTGCTACTGGCGATAAAAAGCCATGACTACTCAACCCCGGAATAGAAAATATATTTTTATAAAAATTCACCATCAGGTCTGATGCCTTGGTGTAGTTAAAAGTAGGGTTTAAACCTACGGTTTTGGTTGCAATGGTTTCTTCCTTGATTTTGTCGGGCTGCTGAACGCTTAACGTTGAAAATGACTCGGCCTGGAACAATATACCCCGGCCCATTGAATCAAGGTCGAGTTTTTCCTGTACAGTTTTGCCCATTAGTTTTTTGGGCGCTCTTAATAATCTTTGCACGCCTTTTATGTATACCGCGCATGAATATTCTTTAACCTCGTTCAAATAATATTCGCGCTTGGCTATAACTTGCCGCATAATCTCATTGGCAGCGGTATCTTTTATGTGATTTTTGCTTTTTACCTGTACAGTATCGAGTTCAAATACTTCATTTTCCATTTTAATATTGCGCACTTCATCATGATCGGTAATGGTAACCGATTCTATTCTTTCCTTATAGCCAACAAATCGGTAAATTACGCTGTACGTACCCGGGTTTAGCTTAAACTGGTACCGGCCACTTTCATTAGCAGTTGTGCCGTAAGTGCTGTTTCTTATATAAATTGATGCAAACTCAACAGCATGGTTTTGCTGATCGGTAATGCGGCCCGACAGGTTATATTGCTGTGCTGACGCAGAAAGCGCAATAAATGGGATGAAAATAAGTAGTAAATGTCTCAACATAGGATACTTATAAATACTTTTTACTGTTAAAATGTTTCAAACAGGTATTAATATATTTTAATCATAAAATTTAAGTTAACCGTTTGCCTGTTAATGCTTAATTTTGCACCTCAAATTAACTGACCATGTACGATACACTAAAACCGGTATTGCAGCAGGAGCTTGCAGATATTGAAGCGGCTGGCTTATACAAAAAGGAAAGAATTATAACTTCGGCACAGGGTGCTGATATCACTGTTCAGGGTGGTAAGGAAGTGATAAATTTTTGTGCCAACAACTATTTGGGCCTGTCAGGCAATGCAAAAGTTGTTGAAGCTGCAAAAGCGGTAATGGATACGCATGGTTATGGCTTATCATCTGTAAGGTTCATTTGCGGCACGCAGGATATTCATAAAGAACTCGAAGCTAAAATAGCTGAGTTTTTAGGCACGGAGGATACCATACTTTACGCCGCAGCATTTGATGCCAACGGTGGTGTGTTTGAGCCGTTGTTTAATGATCAGGATGCCATTATCTCCGATGAACTGAACCATGCCTCAATTATTGATGGTGTGCGTTTATGCAAGGCACAGCGCCAGCGCTACAAGCACGATGATATGGCCGACTTGGAAGAAAAATTAAAGATCACTGCCGGTTGCCGTCACCGTATTATAGTTACCGATGGTGCATTCTCTATGGATGGAACGATTGCCCAGTTAGATAAAATTTGCGAACTGGCCGAAAAATATAAGGCTTTGGTGATGATTGACGAGAGCCATTGCTCGGGCTTTATGGGTAAAACCGGCCGTGGCACGCACGAATACCATAATGTAATGGGTAAAATAGATATCATTACCGGTACATTAGGCAAGGCTTTGGGCGGCGCTTCAGGTGGTTTTACATCGGGCCGTAAAGAGATCATTGATATGTTGCGCCAGCGTTCACGCCCATATCTGTTCTCAAACACGCTTGCCCCGGCAATTACCGGTGCATCAATAGCAGTGCTGAACATGCTGAGCGAAACTACCGACCTGCGTGACAAGCTGGAAAAGAATACCCAGTATTTCCGCCAGAAAATGACGGAAGCAGGCTTCGACATAAAACCGGGTGTACACCCTATAGTGCCGGTTATGCTGTATGATGCCAAGCTGGCCCAGGAGTTTGCTGCTAAAATGCTGGATGAAGGTATCTACGTTATAGGTTTTTATTACCCGGTTGTACCGCAGGGCAAGGCTCGTATAAGAGTGCAGATCTCCGCCGCGCATGACACCGCACACCTGGATAAAGCTATCGCCGCATTCAGTAAGGTGGGTAAGGAACTGGGAGTTTTGAAATAATTTGTTAATTTGCTACATAATGCAAGAAAAAATAGACCAATATACTGCTGAGATCAACGCTTTTTCGCCAGCTAATGCTGATGAACTGGAAACTTTTCGTGTAAAATTTTTGGGTACTAAAGGTATCATAAAAGATTTGTTCGAGGAGTTTAAAACTGTTGGTCCGGAAGAGAAACGTACATTCGGTAAGGTGCTTAACCAGTTTAAACAACTAGCCGAGGCTAAGTATGCTGAGTTAAAAGAGGCTACCGACTCACAACTCACAACCCACGACTCACAACAAGATCTAACCTTACCCGGTGATGGTTTTGATATCGGCTCGCGCCACCCGCTTTCGCTGGTGCGTAACGAGATCATCGATATCTATAAACGCTTAGGTTTTGTGGTTGCCGAAGGTCCGGAGATTGAGGACGACTGGCATAACTTCTCGGCGCTGAACTTCCCTGAAGAACATCCCGCACGTGATATGCAGGATACCTTCTTCATTAAAAAGAACAGCGGCAAGGATGATATCGCCCTGCGTACGCATACCTCATCGGTACAGGTAAGGATGATGGAGAGCGGCAAACCACCGTTCCGCGCTATTATGCCGGGCAGGGTTTACCGTAACGAGGCTATCTCGGCCCGTGCGCATTGCTTCTTTCACCAGGTGGAGGGTTTGTATGTAGATGAGAACGTATCATTTGCCGATCTTAAACAAACACTTTACCACTTTGTGCAGGAACTTTATGGCGAGGGTACCAAGGTGCGTTTCAGGCCGTCGTATTTCCCGTTCACCGAGCCATCGGCCGAGATGGATGTCTCTTGTACCATTTGCAAGGGCTCTGGTTGTAATATGTGTAAATACAGCGGTTGGGTGGAGATATTAGGCTGCGGTATGGTTGACCCTAACGTGCTGGAGAATTGCGGTATCGACAGTAAGAAGTACACCGGGTTTGCTTTCGGTATGGGTATAGAAAGAATTGCTAACTTAAAATATGTTATACGTGATCTGCGTTTGTTTTCTGAGAACGATGTTCGTTTCTTAAAACAATTTCAAACAGAGATCATATGAAAAAGAGCTACCTTATACTATTAATGGCCATTGTTTGCATATCATCATGCGGTAAAAACAGTGATCCAATACCTGATGTGGCCGTTTTTATACAAGGTTCATTGCTTGACCCTGCTTATAGCAAGGTAAGAGGTGTAGGGGTGGCCATTACTATTTCTGGCGGGGTAGCTGGCATTATACTATATCACCGCGCAGATGGCGCTTATGTCGCCTACGACCGCTGCAGCAGCTATCAACCTGAAAAAAGATGCGCTGTAAATATTGATAGCGGCGACCTTACCGCAACCGATCCTTGCAGCGGGGCTGTGTTTCTGCTGTATGATGGCACACCCTCAAAGTTACCGGCTAAGCAATCATTAAAGGCATATAGCGTATATGTAGATTCTGGCTTTAACTTCATTATTCAAAATTAATAAATGGAAGCCGACAAAATTAAAGATAGTATAAAGCGGGCGGCACAGGAGTTATTCCGCAAATTCGGTTATCATAAAACCAGTGTTAATGAAATTGCTAAAAAGGCTAAAATAGCCAAGGCAACTATCTATAAATATTTTGATAGCAAGGAAGCTGTTTTGCACGCTTTGCTGATGGATTATATTAAAGTAAGTGTTGATGAACTGATCCACACCAATACGCCCGATATGGGTGAAGAGGAACAACTGAACAACCTTATCATGAAAACCTGCCGCCTGTCGTACACCATCTGTAACGAGTTTATCGGCTGGGATTTCATCCGCGAATCAGCAAATTCACAGGCATTTCTTAAGAATTTATCAAACGAACTGGAAGAATTACTGGTATATGCTTTCTCACAGCTTAACGGCATCCGCAAGCATGATGCTTACCTGCAAAAACTGCGTTTTTTGGTAAAATGCAGCAAAAGCATCGTGTTCAGCTTTGCATTTACATCGGTAAGTGATTCAGACGTGCGCAAGAATTTCGTGTCCTTTCAAAAAGAGATTTTGCCGTATTTGGTTAAGGCGGCTATAACTATTTAATGCCTCACCCTGCCCTCTCTAAAGGAGAGGGTTCTCCATGCGTCATTGACGCTGTAATTAAAAAAAACAACCTCCTAAAATCCTTTTAATCCAATAAATCAAGGTTCAGACATTTTTTTGCATTTTTGTAGGAGATGACACCTATACAGGCCCTGCAAAAATATTTCGGATACAGCGAGTTCAGGCACCAGCAGGCAGCTATTATTCAGCATGTTTTAGATAAGAAAGATGTTTTGGCGCTGATGCCTACCGGTGGTGGTAAATCATTATGCTATCAATTGCCCGCAGTTTTGCTAAATGGGTTAACCATTGTGATCTCGCCCCTCATTGCTTTAATGAAGGATCAGGTGGATAGCCTGAATGTGAACGGCATACCCGCAGCTTTCCTCAATTCGGCACAAAACCCCGATGAGCAGCAAAGGCTGATGGGCAAACTCAGGAATAACGAGATAAAACTATTATATCTTGCTCCTGAGCGTTTGTTTGGCTCGGAGAATAAGTTGGTTGAGTTTTTAAAATCGCTGCCGATTGTGCAGATAGCTATTGATGAGGCGCATTGTATCTCGCATTGGGGGCATGATTTCAGGCCCGAGTACCTGATGCTGGCCGGGTTGAAGGACTATTTCCCCAATATCCCGGTTATCGCCTTAACCGCTACCGCCGATAAGGTCACCCAAAAGGACATCCTCGAAAAATTAAATCTTAAAGATCCCGCCATATTTATATCCTCCTTTAACCGGGAGAATATTAATTATACTGTCGCCCCGAAAAAGAACAGCTTTAACCAGTTGCTCGATTTTTTGGAGGAGCGCAAAGAAGAATCGGGCATTATATATTGTTTATCGCGTAAGTCGACAGAGGCTTTAGCTGCTGACTTGAAAGAAGAAGGCTATTCAGCCGAAGCTTACCATGCCGGACTGAATAACGACATTAAGGCCCGCAACCAGGAAGCTTTTTTACGTGATGATGTAAAGATCATTGTGGCAACCATTGCTTTCGGTATGGGCATCAATAAATCAAACGTGCGCTACGTGGTGCATATGGATCTGCCTAAAAACATTGAGGGTTATTACCAGGAAACGGGCAGAGCGGGCAGAGATGGTTTGCCGTCAAGTGCCATATTATATTACTCGCCGGGCGATGCCATGAAACTGAAGGGTTTTGCCAAGGTTGAGGATAATGAGGAACAAAGCCGCATCATGCTCAAGAAGCTGGATGATATGGTAAATTATTGCCAGCTGCAAACCTGCAGGCGGCATTTTTTGTTGAAGTATTTTGATGAAGAATCTGCCGATACTTGCGGATCATGCGATGTTTGTTTAACCGAGTTTGAACGTTTTGATGGTACACTGATCGCCCAAAAGGCATTGTCGGCAGTGTCGAGATTAAAGGAAAGGTTCGGCAGTAATTATGTGATCGACTTTTTGCGGGGATCGAAAAGTGAGAAGATCTGGGAAGATCATAAGCAGCTGAAAACTTATGGTGTGGGTGCGGATATCAGCAAAGCAGACTGGCAGCGATATCTGCGCGAACTAAGCGCTATGGGCTATTTGCAGACAGATGGCGGAGAATACCCGGTACTAAAACTAACACCGCAAAGCGAGGCTGTACTAAAGGGGCTGCAAAAAGTAGAATTTATAGCTGCTGAAACCGTTGAAGAAAAACATGCAACTGTTGAAGTATTGCCATTTGAAGCCGACCTGCTAAACGAATTGAAGAATGTTAGGCGCGATATTGCCATACATGAGAATGTGCCGGCGTATGTGATATTATCGGATGCTACGTTGGTGGAGATAGCAACCTACCTGCCGCAAAGTTTGGATGAGTTGCGGATGATTTCCGGCTTTGGTGATATAAAACTGGCGCGTTATGGCCGTGAGATGCTGGCCCCGGTGAAAAGTTATTGCAGCATGCGCGGCCTGTCATCCAAAATAAAACAAAAGGTGCAGAAGCGTGAGCGTAAACCAAGGCCTGAAAGATCGAGCGATACCCGGCGGGCCAGCTTTACCTTATTTAAGGAAGGCCAAAGCATTGCGGAGATCGCACACGAAAGAAAGCTATCGCCTATGACAGTCGAGAGCCACCTTACCTACTATGTGCAAACTGGCGATATTGATGTATCGGAGTTTGTGACTAAGGAAAAGTTAGCGGTGATACAGGATACAGTGGAAAGTTACGGTGATGAAAGGTTAGCGCCATTAAAAGAAATTTTGGGTGAGGATTATAGTTATACAGAGATAAAGGCGGTGATAGCGTGGATGAAGGGACAAACAGCTAGTTAACAAGCCCGTCATTGCGAGCGATAGTGTGGCAACCTCGTCTCGTTTATTATGCGGGCGCAAAGCTGACTCACCCCGACTACGCTACGCTGGTCGACCCTCTCTGCCGCAAGCGGCAAAGAGGGTGAAAGAAAAGTAAAATGTTTTATTGAAATTTACACCAATGAGTACCGAAGATATATATCAGCTTTTTATACAGCACCCCGTTATCAGCACCGATACCCGCAAGATTGCACCGGGTAGCCTTTTTTTTGCGTTAAAGGGTGATAAGTTTGATGCCAACACTTTTGCTGTACAGGCTATTGCCCAGGGTGCGGCTTATGCTATTATAGATAACCCGGCATATCAGCTTAATGAAAAATATATTTTGGTAGATGACGGACTGGCCGCTTTGCAGGATCTGGCGCGTTATCACCGCAGGCAACTAACAATTCCTGTGGTAGGCTTAACAGGTACCAATGGAAAAACCACTACCAAGGAACTTATTAATGCCGTGCTATCGCAAAAATTTAAGACGCTGGCCACACAGGGCAACCTTAATAACCACATAGGTGTGCCGCTTACTATTTTAAGCATCAACAGCACGCACGAAATGGCTGTTATTGAAATGGGTGCCAATCACCAAAAGGAAATTGAATTGCTTTGCAGTATTTCGCAACCCTCGCACGGGCTTATTACCAATATTGGTAAGGCGCATTTGGAGGGTTTCGGCGGGGTTGAGGGGATCAAGAAAGGTAAAGGTGAGTTGTATGATTTTTTGAGTCGTGAAGACGGGATGTCTGAAAGTCCGGAAGCAGGAGGGCTTGAGCACGGCGTGGCTTTTGTTAATGGCGATGATAAGGTGTTGATGGACATGCAGCGTGCTCGCAATCTGAAAAAGTTGGTACTGTACGGCACCAATAACCGGGATAACGCCATTATTGGTAAGCTGACTGAAAACTCTCCGCTTTTGTCCTTACAGTGGACCAACAATACATCCGGCGAAACATATTCCGTAAAAACGCAGCTTACCGGTGCTTATAATTTAGATAATATTTTAGCGGCCATCTGTATCGGAACTTATTTTGAACTGGATGCCGATGCTGTTAATAAAGGTGTGGAAGGCTATCAGCCACAAAACAACCGTTCGCAAATCAAACAAACTGCAACCAATACCCTCATCTGCGACTACTATAATGCCAACCCAAGCAGCATGTTTGTAGCTATTGAGAATATAGGCAAACTTACTGCCGACAGAAAAGTATTGATATTGGGTGATATGTTCGAACTCGGCGATGAATCTGCCGCGGAACATGAAGGCATTATCAGGAAAGCTTTGGCTACTAATGTTGACGAGCGCATTTTTATAGGGAAAGACTTTTTAGCGCAGAAATGGAAATTTAAAGGTGATAAGCTGAAGAATGCCACCTTTCATGCTACGGTAGAAAATGCCATTACTGCTTTAAAGTTTCACCCCATTAAAAATTCAACGGTACTGATAAAGGGATCAAGGGGCATGGCTTTAGAGCGATTAGTGGAGTTGTTCTAAGCTATTCTTTATCCCAATTGTCATGCTGAGGAACGAAGCATCTATTATACATGCAGCAGATAATCGCTTGCATATTGAATGCGGATAGGTTCTTCGCTACCGCTCAGAATGACAGTTATTTTTTAAAAATTGTCATCCTGAGGAACGAAGCATCTATTATACATGCGGACATTGAACGCGGATAGATTCTGAGCGATAGCTCAGAATGACAATAGTTTTTTTGTATATTACTCTCTATGTCCATACTAAAATCCCTGTCTATATTTATACTTGCCGGTTTATGCGAAATCGGCGGCGGTTACCTGATCTGGCTTTGCCTTAAAGAGGACAAACCCTGGTGGTACGCTGCTTTGGGCGCTGTGGTATTGGCCTTTTACGGCGTGGTAGCTACCTGGCAAACAAATAATTTCGGCAGGGTATATGCTACTTATGGCGGGATATTTATTGTAATGGCCCTGCTTTGGGCATGGAGGGTGGATAACTTTAAGCCGGATAAGTATGATATTATAGGCGCGTTGATAGCGCTGATTGGAGTTTGTGTAATTATCTATACGCAAAGGAGGTGAGGAGAAGCACAAGTCAGCACCTCCCACATTCCTCAGCACAAGACTTGCGCTAATAACAGAAAATACGCTTTTCTAGCCGAGCGACATTGCGAGCGTTAGCGTGGCAATCCCTAACTATACAAGGTGGACCTGCTAATCGGGGATTGCTTCGTTCCTCAGCAATGACGCTTGGAGAAGAACGCGTTCCGTTTGACTCACCCCGAATTCGTTTCACTTGTCGACCCTCTCTGCGGCAAGCCGCAAAGAGGGTGAAAACAAAAATGCTGATTTGAAGATATATATCATCTTCGAATCAGCATCGCTTAAATGTTAAATTAAAATCTATTTCTTCAGCCCGATCTCTCTCAAACGTTCATCCAGGTATTCTCCTGCGGTGATATCGGTATAATGTTTTGGATTTTCGGCATCAATACATGATTCCAGGCAGGTTAGATCCATATCCGGTTTTGGATGCAGGAAGAATGGTACCGAGTACCGTGAATTCTTCATTTCTTCACGTGGCGGATTTACTACCCTGTGCGTGGTTGATTTCAGTTTGTTATTGGTTAAACGTTGCAGCATGTCGCCTACGTTTACAACCAGGTCTTCACCATAAGCTTTTACCGGGAACCATTCGTTCTCGCGGGTTAAAAGTTCCAAGCCGTCAGCGCTGGCACCTATTAAAAGGGTGATGAGATTGATATCCTCATGCGCCCCGGCACGTACCGCATCATCAGGTAACGACTCAGGGTTGGTTATAGGGAAATAATGCAGCGTACGCAAGATGGAATTACCATCATGTACTTTACCATCAAAATAATTTTCGGGTAACTCAAGATAAACAGCTATAGCACGTAGTAAGTGGATACCGGCTTGTTCCAGTTTTTGGTAAACTTCCTGAGTGGTTGTATTAAAATCGGGCAGTTCATCAACAATAATATTATCCGGATAATCAGCTTTAAGCGGCGAATCAGTGGCAACAGTTTGGCCTATCTGCCAAAATTCTTTCAGATCGGGAGTTTTAAAGCCTTTGGCGGTTTCCTTGCTTTTGCCGGTGTAACCACGCTGGCCTGCAAGTTCAGGTTTCTCGTAGTTTAGTTTGGCATCTTCAGGCAGGGTGAACAGTTCTTTAACCTGTTCATACAACTTATCAATTAATGCTTTGCTAAGGCCGTGGTTGGTAATGGTTACAAACCCGGTTTCGTTAAAAGCCTTACCAATTTCATCCGAAAAACGTTTGCGGTCGTCAGCATTACCTTGTATATAGGTATTCAGATCAAGACGAGGAATATTTACTTTGCTCATGGTCAGTTAAATGTAGATGGAAAAACGTTCAAAGTTAATCAGTGGTTTGTAAATTAAAGGAATAATAAATTATTATAAAAGCTATAATGCTGTTTAACAGATAAAAATATAATGAACAAAACAATTATTGGTTTAAACGATTTATATCATGTTCAGTCAAAAACCATATATTATCATCTATAAAAATATTATGAAAACGCTTAAAAAAATATTTGGAATCGGCCTCATAGCTTTTTTCATCACGATAACGGCCCCGCATAAAAGTATGGCACAGGAGGGCGGCTATGTATCCGATCAGGAATTTTATGACAACCTGCAGCAATACGGTACCTGGGTTGATGACCCTAATTACGGTAATGTTTGGGTACCGGATGTGGATGGCGATTTCAGGCCATACGCCACTGAGGGGCACTGGGTACAAACCGAATATGGAAGCACCTGGGTGTCAGACTATCCATGGGGATGGGCAACTTTCCACTATGGCAGGTGGCATTATGACAATTATTACGGCTGGGAATGGGTACCGGGCCATGAGTGGGCACCGGCCTGGGTAAGCTGGCGCCATGGTGGTGGCTATTACGGCTGGGCACCATTAGGGCCGGGCATAACCATAGCCATATCATTAGGCAGCGGATATCGTGTACCTAATAATTACTGGGTGTGCGCGCCGGAGGCTTATATAAACATGCCCAATATTTATAATTATTATGTGCCGCCAACCCGGGTAGTAACTATTATAAACCGGACAACTATTGTACATAATACTTATGTATATAATAACCGCACCTATATAACAGGCCCGCGTCCGCAGGAAATTCAGCGCATTACACGCCAGCAGGTACAGGTATATAAAATAAATAATGCCAGCAGGCCAGGTGTTGGGCGGGTTGAAAATAATACCATAAATATTTACAGGCCTGCGATCAGGAAATCACCTGATGCACGCCCGGCAAGGGTTGTTAATGGCGCTGCCTATAAACAGGCTAACCCTAACCATGGTATAAGCAGACCGGGTGCCGGAGTATACAACCGTGAGAATGCCCAACGATTGGCAGCAACCGCACGCAGTGAGAACCCTAATAATAAAGTGGTAAGGGTAAACCCAACAAATAACCAAAGGCCAGGGCAACCGGCAAACAATAACCGCCCGGGCCAGCCAAATCAACAGCAACCTGCAACTGGTGCTAATAATGGCCATGGTCGACAGCCTGAAGGTGGGGCAAACCAGGCTAAACCTGCAAATGGGGCACGTCCGGCACAAACGGGCAGCACCCCAACTGAGCAAAACAAATTGGATAGGCAAAATACAAATGATCACCGTGCACCGGGTGCTGTAGTGCCTAAAACACCGGCAACTGATAACACTGCTCAAAGGCAGCAACAGGATCAGCAACGTCAACAACAGCAAGTTCAGCAAAAACAACAGCAGGATCAGGCCCGCCAGCAACAACAGGCGCAGCAACGCCAGCAACAGCAAACTCAACAAGCACAACAACGCCAACAGCAGCAGGCCCAACAAAAACAACAGCAGGCGCAAGCCCGTCAGCAACAACAGGCACAGCAACGCCAACAGCAGCAGGCACAGCAACGTCAACAACAGCAAGTTCAGCAAAAACAACAGCAGGATCAGGCCCGCCAGCAACAACAGGCGCAGCAGCGTCAGCAGCAACAAGCGCAACAAAGGCAGCAGCAAGACCAGGCTCGCCAGCAGCAACAGGCGCAACAACGCCAACAGCAACAGGCTCAACAAGCGCAGCAACGCCAGCAGCAGCAGGCACAACAACGTCAACAGCAACAAACTCAGCAAGCGCAGCAAAGGCAACAACAGCAAGCCCAACAACGCCAGCAACAGCAGGCGCAACAACGCCAGCAGCAGCAACAAAGACAACAGCAACAGAAGCAACAGCCTAAGCCACAGCCTCATGAGGGTGGTCAATAGTACTGCTTAGTCGTATTTTTTTGATGGATAGCACATATATATGAAATTATATGTGCTATTTTTGTATCACTAATTATTATGCTTAAACTATTCCCCAACAAGATTGCCGTGCTGATCGTAATGGTTACGATAGTTGCTTCAGCTTTTACATGCCAGGCACAGAAAGCTAAAGCACCGGCTAAGCCACATAATATTGTTTTTATTGAAGATTCATGGGATGAAGCCTTGCGACAAGCAGCCCTGCAAAACAAATATATTTTTGTTGATGCCTACGCCAGTTGGTGCGGGCCATGTAAAATGCTTAAAAAATATACCTTCAGCAACCAAAAAGTAGCCGACTTTTTTAACGCCAATTTTATAAACGTATCAATAGATATGGAGAAAGGTGATGGCCCCAGCCTGGCTACGGCGTGGCGCATGCAGGCTTATCCTACACTGATTATTTTTGATGCCAAGGGCAGGCCAGTTTTGGGCGAAGCCGGGTATATGAATGTAAGCCAGCTGCTTGATTTTGGTAAACAGGGGTTGAGTAAAAAGAGTAATGCAATTTAGAGACTAGAGATTGGTTAATTAGAGATTAGTTTTTATTGCCGGAAGCTTGCGTTAGTGATAGCAGCGGATACCGGCCCAGAGCCTAAGGCCTGCAGGTGTATAAGCGGATAGCACGGGCCAGAGGCAACGCCCATATCACCAATTTATTATTTTTCTGTTTTTTAGAATATTTTTTGCGCATAACTGATTTATTGTCAGTATGTTGCTTGCTCATTCGTCTAACTTCGCCAATTTGTCATTCTGAGCGATAGCGAAGAACCTTTCCGCATTTGATATTGATGCGGTCTTTACGCTTGTATAACAGATGCTTCGTACCGCAGCATGACAGTTAATTATTTGCGCTTGGTTAACACACCCCTAGCCACTCTCAAGAGGGGAATTATGGTGGAAACTAGCCCTTTTATTGCTTCGTTCAGTTACCTAATAATTAACATCGAAAGTTTATTGCACAAAAAAGGCCGAAAAGACTCTCGCAGTTTTTCGGCCTACATCTACCTATGAAAACAACCCTTTTTGAGTAAGGGCATAATTGTATATTCAAAAGCAATGCCAATTGTTGAAACAGTATAATTTAAGCTAAAAGTTAAGCTTTGGGAAATGCGTCATTTTTTATTTGTGGAACTCCTTTCCCAAATCACGGGCAAAAATTACACACACCCATGCAATCGATGGAATTTAATTGGGGAAACAGCCTGATTGGGGAAATAAAAGTTATCAGACTAAATATACCGCGTCTTCATTGTCGTTTTCAATTAACGAAACATCAACACGTTCTTTTAATACTGTTGATAGGGCCACGCCTGCATAGTCGGTAGTCATGGGGAAGTTTTTGTGGTTACGGTCTACCAATACCACGGTACGTAATTTTTTAAGGCGCACATCAATAAAAACACCGAAGCCATAGGCGAGGGTTTTGCCGCTGTTCAGTACATCATCAACCAAAATAACCGCCTTATCTCGGCAATCATTTACATCAAAATCAATCTTAGCCTTCAGCTTACTGCTTTGTTTATCCAGTTCGATGGTAAGGAGCGTAATTTTAAAAGGCGCTATTTCGTCGAGGATCTTTTTCAGGCGTTCGGCAATGTGGTTGCCACGGGGCAGTATACCGGCTATCAGTATTTCTTCCTCATCAAAATTGTCTTCCAGTATCTGGTAGGCAATACGATCAATCTTTTGCTGTATCTGCTGCTGATTTAATATAAGGAGTTTTTTTGCTGACATGATATTATTGAGTTGAAGGTTGAAAGTTACCAGTTGAAAGCACCTCTCATCCTCTTTATAATTACAAATTAAAGGTATAAAGTTAAAAGTGAAGTCATCAAACAAAAAATACTTTCAACTTAATCTTTAACGTATGGGAAGAAAACAAAGTTAGCCCCTTCAGGTACTACTGCAAATACGCACATATAGTCGTGCGGGTTTTTATAGCTGTCGATAAACCTTTGTTTAAGTTCTTTTTTTATCACACCGCGTTCAATAAATTCTTCGAGTGTTGAGGCGTGGATAGACCATTCACTGTTGATATCATGCCTGTCGAGGATCACCTCACCCAAAGTTATATCATGCTGGTGAGCGATGAAGATGGGGTATGCCGATAAGCCTTCAACCATTATCTCAATAGCCACCTCTTTTATAGATTCATTAAAAAATCTAAGATCTGTTTCCAGGCTCAGCAGCGGGCTTTGTTTTTTACCGTCGTTATTTTCGTTTAAAAGTTCTTCGCGTTCCATAATAATTAATTATTGAATGAGTGAATTAGTGAATTATCTTTTGACATTTTTAAATTTTATAATCACTCATTCACCAACTCACTCATTCACTCAATGCCTCCCGCAGCACCAGCAATACCACATTCTCCACGTGCTGTGTGTGGGGGAACATATCAACCGGTTGTATTTTTACGATGTCGTATTTTTCCTTTAGTACCAGCAGGTCGCGGGCCTGGGTTGCGGCGTTGCAGCTTACATATACAATTTTAGGGGCCTCAATTTCCATCAGGCGGGCCACTACATCGGGGTGCATACCCGCACGAGGCGGATCAGTGATGATCACATCCGGCTTGCCGTGTTCGGCAATGAAATCGGGTACCAGCACATCTTTCATATCACCTGCATAAAATTTGGTATTGTTGATGTTGTTAATGGCCGAATTGATCTTCGCGTCTTTTATCGCCGTAGGCACATACTCTACACCTACTACTTCCCTAACTTTACCAGCCACAAAATTAGCTATGGTACCGGCACCTGTGTACAGGTCATAAACCAGTTCATCACCTTTAAATTCAGCAAAATCGCGGGTTATTTCGTATAGGCGCAGGGCTTGTTCGGAGTTGGTTTGATAGAATGATTTGGGGCCGATCCTGAAACGGATGCCGTTCATCTCCTCATATATATACTCCGGCCCACGGAATGCAACTACATCCTGATCGAAAATTGTATCGTTCTTCTTTTGGTTAACAATGTACAGTAGCGAGGTGATCTGCAAAAAGGTATCAGCTACGAAATTCATCAGCTTGCTGATCTCTTCCTCGGTTACATAAGCAAACACAACGATCACCATTAACTCACCGGTTGATGAAGTGCGGATGATGAGGTTACGCAGCGCTCCCGCGTGTCCTTTCAGGTCGTAATAGCTATATCCTTCGCGTTTAGCAAACTCATCAATACTGTTACGGATGGCGTTGGATGGATCAGCCTGCAGGTAACAATGCTCAATATCCAAAATCTTATCAAACCTGCCGGGGATGTGGAAACCCAGGGCATCCATTTCGGTAGGTTCATCGGTACGGTTCTCGCCGTCCATCAGCCAGCGTTTGTTGCTGAAGGTAAACTCCAGCTTATTGCGGTAATATTTATCGGCTGGCGATGCTACTATAGGCATCATGCCTTCTACATCAATTTTGGCTATCCGGCTCAGCGCATCGGTAACGGATTTCTGTTTGAATTTTAGCTGCGCCTCATAACTCATGTGCTGCCATTTACAGCCGCCGCAGGTGCCGAAATGCTCGCAGAAAGCCTCCACCCGGTATTCGGATGGTTTTTTAAGTTCGATGATCTTCGCTTCGCCGAAATTCTTTTTACTGCGGTACACCTGTACGTTGGCAATATCGCCGGGGATGGCCTTATCAACAAACAATACAAAATCATCTGTTTTACCCACACCCTTGCCTTCTTCGGCAATATCGATTATCTCAACGTCCTCAAAAATTTTATTGTAGTTGGCTTTGTTCCTGCTCATATGCGGGTGCAAAGGTAAGAAATTTTTGATTTGGGTTTATTGATGTGTAGATGCGTGGATACGCAGATGTGCAGATAATCAATATCGAACACTGAATGGTGAATTTCGAACATCGAAATTAAACCTCCGGCCTTTCCTTCAACATTTGGTGTTTGATATTTAAGATTCCATTATTTTTTCAATCCAATGCCATCAACGCTCAAGTTATCGCATCACAAAAAGTAACTATGCCATTACATTTTTCAATTCATCGATACATATCTATCCTTCATCGGCACACAGCCTTTCAGCTATAATCTACAGGGAAAAACCTCGTTCAAAAGCAGTTATATTATGTTTTAATAAGGCAAACAATTAACTGACACGGGCAATTACCCCACCTGTATTTTAAAATATTTGTGATGATAATACTATTATGCGGACTATCGGGAGCCGGAAAAACAACCCTCGCTTACAGTGTGAAACATAAGCTTGACGAACTTGGCAAACACACCGAAATACTCGACGGTGATGAATACCGTAAAACGCTGTTTAAAGAACTGGGCTACTCGCAGCATGACAGGATGGAGAATATTCGCCGACTGGGGTTTATAGCCGGAAAATTATCAAAACATGGTATTATCACCATCATCAGCGCCATAAACCCTTACCAGGAAATGAGGGACGAACTGGCAAACACTTACCCCGATGTAAGAACCGTATTTGTTGATTGCCCCCTTGATATTTTAACTTGGCGCGACACCAAAGGCCTTTATGCCCGTGCGCTGCTGCCCGACAAACACCCGGATAAGCTGCATAACCTCACCGGTGTTAATGACCGTTTTGACGCGGTGATTAAACCCGACCTGCATATACTTACCGGCACACAAACGCTTGATGAGAGTACCGAACTGCTATTGAATTTAATAACCGGCCAATTAATACCCGTGTAAATGGATAATCGTGTAATGATAATTGCAGGCATGCACCGCTCGGGCACTTCGCTCATTAGCCACTGGCTTAATACCTGCGGCCTAAACCTGGGCGAAACGCTGCTAGGCCCTGATATCGGCAATATTGAGGGGCATTATGAAGATGTGGATTTCTACTGTTTTCATGAATATACATTGGCTGCCAATAATTTGTCGCGTTTTGGGTTTATCAGTCATCCGGCTCCGGCGCTTAATCATTATCAGCATGAAAAGTTAAAGAGCATCATCAGCCTCAAAAACAGCACAAACACACAATGGGGATGGAAAGACCCGCGCACCTGCCTGTTTTTTGCCTCCTACAGGCAATTGCTGCCCGATGCTTTTTATCTTAATGTTATCCGCGATTATTCTTCAACCGTGAGTTCGCTTATCAGGCGCGATTTTGAGCATCATTCCACAAAATACCTTAAACGCGGCCGGCTGCAACGTTTTATATGGGAATATTTTAAGAAAGCGGGGCGCAAACGAAAATTCTTCAGGCAACTCACCGCCTATTATTTGCGCATATGGATTGCCTATAACCAGGAGATATTAAACAATATGGAAACCCTGCCCCACGATAAGTACCTGACGATAGATTACCTGGGCCTGATAAACCACGACAAGGAGATATTCTCTACTATCAACAACTGGGGGTTTGATCTCCGGTATTATGATTTTAAGTCAATTTTTAAATCGACCCTGATGAACCAGGTTGATGATATTGATCATTTTGTAAAAGATAGCGCGTTGCTGCAAACAGCAAAAACGCTGCAAGCTAAATTAAAAAGCATATGTATTTAATAAAGGATTTTACCGAAAGTGTAGCCGTTGTAATACCCATGTACAAAAATGAACTATCGGACTATGAAGCAGCATCATTAAACCAATGCATTACCGTGCTGGGCAAGCACCCCATTATTGTTGTAAAGCCACGTTCGCTGCATTTAACAGTGCTTAATGGTTACAGCGGCATTGAATACATGGAGTTTGACGACGCTTATTTTAATGACATGCGCGGCTACAACCGCTTAATGCTGTGGGAAGGTTTCTACGGTCGTTTTTTTACCTATGAGTACATACTCATTTACCAGCTGGATGCCTTTGTGTTTAACGATATGCTGCTGCACTGGTGCAAAATGGGTTACGACTATATTGGCGCGCCGTGGCTCAGGGGTACTAAATATGTAGATGCTTTTAAGGCTGTAAAATCGAAACTGAAAATATTTATACACACCCGCTTTAACCGCACACAGCCCGGCACCGACCTGCCTACCAACATACAATATGAAAACAAGGTGGGCAACGGCGGTTTATCGTTAAGAAAGGTGCATGCATTTTACCATGCTTTAAAAAATCACAGGCAATCACTAACCAAGTACCTTTTCAGGCCCGAGCATCATTTTAATGAAGATGTTTGGTGGAGCATTGAGTTGAACCGCAAAAAAAATGTTTTGAAGATCCCCGATTATAAAACCGCGGTATTCTTTTCTATCGAGAACGAACCTGAGCGGGCGTTTGAACTAACCGGACAGCGCATGCCTTTTGCCTGCCATGCCTGGGATAAGTACCTTGATTTCTGGGGCGATAAAATAGCCATCAGTCAAAACAGCAAATTACGTAAGCGGAAAGAGGTTAAGGTTTTTTGATGTGTAAGTGTGCGGATATGCAAATGTGCAGATGAAAACCCAATATGTCATGCTGAACTTGTTTCAGCAACCCACATGCTAGGCGGCACCATGCTGGGCTATCCTTCTTGTGAGATCCCGAAACAAGTTCGGGATGACGGGGGATAATCTGATAGTTGAAATTTCAGCAACCCGCGCACTGAATTAACAGCACGCGGGTTACATATATAATGAAGTCCCGGATCTGGCCGGGACGGGGGGGGCGGCCCAGAATGTATTGCTACATTACCGCCTTTATCTTTATCTGCCCATCGGACAGGGTACGTATGATCAGTTTTTCGCTGGTTGGGTATATGGCCTGTATATCCATATCCTTTATCGTAACATCCGAGTGGATGTTATTGCCCAGGTCGCGGCTTAATTCGCCCTGCAATTTAGCTTTGTTTTCAGCAATAAAAGTGGAGAAGTTATAAACAGCTTTCTCGCGCATCATCTCGGTTATTTTAGCATTAAACATCCATTTCGCCGCTTTTAATATCCATGCCTTTGTTTGCAGATCGAAGGTAAGATCGGGGAACGATAGCTGGTGTGTGGTTGCGTTATAGGTCGGCGTGCCCACCAGGTAAATAGTGCCGGTATTTGAGCCCGTAAAATCAACCTGCATTACTATTTTGGTGCCTATGCCATAAACTTTGGTGGCGGCAACAACAAAATGTTTGCCCTCAGCATCCATTTGCTGGCCAACCACCTGCTGGTTTACAATGTTGGTTAGGTGGGTATAATTCTCCAGCAGATCCAGGTAAATATTAAAGCCGTTAGCCGGTGTATAGGCCGATAAATTCGGCAGCGGCTTTGGCGGCGCAGCATTGCTAACCACTGTTACCACCGGCTTTGCCGATAAACCCACCGAAAAATTAAGCTGCGAACCATTCAAGCTAAAATTGCTGAGGCGTACGCTTTGCGGGTTAATGTTCAGGTAGCCTATGTCGCTGAGTTTAATTTCGGTGGCAATGTTTTTCCATAGCTGGTCAACCATTGGCCTTACGTTGTAGGTGGCAATGCGGGCATCTACCTGCTTGCCCAGGTCGTTAAGCGGGCCGGTGATGTATTGGATCAGGCGGTCGGTAACATCTATTTTGCCCATCAGCACGTTACACCTGTCAATAGGGTTTGGGGCTGGGTATAAAATGGTTTTTGAGCGTAGGTGGTAGTCGGGCGTTACGTTGATGGTGGATTGATAGGAGATCTCCATCCTGCGCGGCGGCTCATCGCCCATACCGCATTGGGCCGATACTACCGGCACAATACATTGCTGCGCACCCAGCAGCGTGGTGCATTTTGCGCAGTACGACACCGTGAAACCATAGCTGCCCGTAAATTTCAGGTTCACCACGTTGTTGCCGCCCGTAATGGCAAACGGCGTACGGGTGAACACATAGTTATAGCGCAGGCCCTCGCAGGGCTGCTGGTTATCCGAATATTTATTCGGCACCGAGTTTTCGGCTTGTACAAAATAGCTTTTCAGTTCGGCAGTAACCGGGACTTCCACATTTGATATGGGCTGAACTATCTTAGGGATCTCAACCCCTGCATCAGTTGGCGCGGGCGGTTTTACTACGGCACAGGAATAAAAAACCAGGGATATTGTACAAACGGCGAGGAGTTGGGGTATTTTAAATTTCATAAAAGTCGGGCATTTTTGGCCCGTGGATTAGCAATTAATTGTGCGGGGTTAATTGGCGGCTAAAATAAGGATTTGAACCGGGATTTGGGGGATTTTTAGGATTTACAGGATGTTTTCTATGCTATTAAATAAAACCTATCCGTCATGTTGAACTTGTTTCAACATCCCACATGCTGAGTTAACGATAATGCTTATTTACGTTGAAGATTTTGCTTTGAGCGTTTCCCTGCGGGCCGCGCTGTTCGCTCATACGGCCACAGGCATTAGGCGCGAGGCCGGTATCCGCTGCCATCGCTAACGCGGGGGCTGTAGTTGTAAACTACAGGCATAGTGGTTCGAAGTCAGAGACTTCGAACAGCGGGAGATTTAAAGGAAATTTGGTGATTTGGTTGATTTTATATAGCTTTAGTAATTCCTTGCCTTATTGTAATTAAATTATACCTTCCGTTTGAAGATATAATCAAATTTCTCTTTGGCAACCTAAATCTTATTAATATTAATCAATGTCCCCTTTATCTCTTATATCTATAAGTTCTTGGATTGCTTCAAAAGTAGCTAACAAAGGATTTGACAGCATTTATGATAAAATAGTAGCTGACAAAAAAATAAATGAAAAATTTTATTCTGCGGTAAATAAAGTTTCTGCCAGTTTACAAAAAAAATATCCTGATATATTAGGAGACAGTATTGATTACTTTTTTAAAAAAGAAGAAGTATTTAATGAACTATTCAAGTTGCTATTTAGAAGTTCGGTAGTAAATCACGAAAAAATAGCCGAAACTTTAGATGTTACTACCTTACCCAACAATTTTATAAATGAGTTTGTAACTGAATTAAGACAAGAGTTGCTTAACGATAGAGTGTTTGATGAAATATTATCTAATAACGAACTATATATAGTATTTCAGGGCTTAAGTTCTAGTATTAAAGAAATTGAGCACAATTCTACTATAACATCGATAGAAATTACAAAGCTTAACAAACTTTTAGAAGAGAAAATTGGATCAGCATTTGATTATGATCAATTCATTTATTTATACACAAAAAATGCAATTAATAACTTATCTCAAGTTAATTTTCTTGGTTTAGGAATAGATATTTCTATCAAGAAAAATCGCAAAAACCTACAAGACATATTTGTAAAACCCTTTTTTGAAATCGCAGAGTTAAAAAATTCTAAAAAGGACTTAAAGGCTGATTTATTTGGGCGCCAACCAGAAATTATTGATTACAAAAATCTACTTAATGTAAATGATAGAATTGTAATACTTGGGAATCCAGGCGCTGGCAAATCGATATTAATTAAATCTTTAATATGTGACATCTTAAATAAGAAATCAAATGAATTTAAAAGTAAAAAGGTATGTGAATTTGTCCCTTTTAGAATTGAATTAAGAAATTATCTAGCATTTAAAAAAGAACATAAAGGTAATTTAGTAAAATATCTAATATTTATTTTAGAACATGAATATCAAATAAGCAATGTCACAGAAACAATTTTAACCACCATTCTTACACAAAAAAATTGTTTGTTATTTTTTGATGGACTAGATGAGATTTTTGATCTATCGGATAAAATAAATGTCAGAAACGACATTGAAAACTTCCATAATTTGTTCTCAAAAATAAAGTCGATAGTAACATCAAGAATCATCGGCTACGAAGAAGCCTCATTAAATAAGTCTTTTACCGAATTACATATCTTAAATTTTGATGACAATCAAATAAATGCATACGTAAATCAATGGTATTCAAAAGAGGAAGAAATTGAAGAGGTACGAATTAGAGAAATTAATGGCTTTCTAAATAAAAAACATGAAATAGACAAAGAATTAATAACTAATCCTTTGTTATTATCTTTAATAATAATTCTCTATAGAAATATATTAAAACTTCCAGAATCTAAGTTGGAAATTTATCAAAGCTGCACAAAAACGCTTGTAGATAAATGGGATGCCTCTAAAGATCTTATTATAGATTTAGATGAAACCATTTATAAAACAAAAGATAAATTATTTGCAGATTTAGCTTACTGGCAATATAAAGAATTGAGTGGTAAAACTGATAAAATAACATATGAAAAAGCAAAAGAGAACATTAGTTCTTCATTGATTAGATTGGGTATAGGAGACGAATTTACAAGTGAAGAGTTGGCTGAAAAGTTTATGATCTATGCTCAAAGGCGTTCGATATATTTTGAAAACAATTTCACACATAAAACCTTTCTAGAATACTATACTGCTTATTGGATTTACTCAAATATTGAAAAAAAACATAAGGTAGCAGAAAGAAATAGTCTTATATCATCGTATATCGGCAACCCATTTTGGTTTATTGTTTTTGAGTTACTATTCAACTTAATAGATAAAGATCAGGCAGACAATGAGATTATAGACGAATTATTTCAATCTCAAATAAAAAACTCGGACTCCTTTCAATTCCTTCTTTCTGTATCTTTCAAATTAAAAAATATAAGCCTAAAAACAATAGAAACAACCGTTACAAATTCAATTATTTCTCTTATAAAATCCAACATTACGTCACCTAAGAACAATAAATCAACTAGTGTTTTTAATAGTTTAAGTTTAATATTCACGCCAAAGGAATATCCTTTTGAGGTGCTTATGAATCGTTTTCTAGAACTTGAAACACAATTAAAGGACTCGTTCGATGAATTAAAAGAATTGTATATTTTATGTCAAGAATTAAACTTAAATCTGTTAATGAAGGGAATTCCTAAATACGTTAATTTTCCTTTTCAATATAAGAACCTCTATAAAAAATGTTGTGAAACTGATATCCGTCTATTTGCACTTGATTATTATTGCAATAGTACCAGTAGAAACAAATTACATTATTTTGTCAGATTTTTACAAATTTTTGGCGCTGAATCATTAAACAAAGATTTTAATTCTCAATATGGAGAATTAAACTTGGGGCATTTTTTTAACGCACTTGTTTACTATTTAACTGAAGATACCTTCTTAAAAAAGTTCTCACAAAATATTCTATTATTAGATAAAAATGGATTATCTAAGGATGCTATTTTAAAATACACTGCCAGTCGCAGCACAATCTATATAGGTGAAACTGACTTGAAATTAATTTTAAAATATTTCCCCTCAAGTAGCGATGATTACTTTAAAAAACTATTTTCAGTTGTCATATTAAATGCACAAGAAAGTTTTAGCGGTTATGGAGATAAAGACTCATTTAAAGATTTATTAATAAAGTATGATCATCTACCTGAAGTTTCAATTATCTTATCTAATAAGAATAAAACAGAAAAATTAGCAAACTTATTAAGTTTGTAAATTTTTAGGTGTCATTTATCAGTCTTTATTATTACTCTATGGACTAGCCCTCCGCTGTTCGAAGTCTCCGACTTCGAACCACTAAGCCAGTAGTTTGCAACTACTCTGCCTGAATATCCGATTATAAAATCCCCCAAAACAATTTCCCCATAAATATTATTAGGGTATTAAACTAATTATACCCCTATATGAAAATAATATTTACCATACTGTTGCTGTTTTGCGGCGCGTGTTTGTTTGCGCAGGGCACTAATCTCGGGCCTAATATCACTAAGGCCTTTATTTCGCATGGTTCGGATAAACCAAAGGCCGGTAAGGATACGGTTATTGAGTCGGATACCTCCAAGGAGAATAAGGAGCCGCGGTATTTCTATCTGTCGGTTAACGCGGATGTTTTTGTGAATGCTAAGGGCGGTGTGGCAAAACGTTTTTCGCCGGCGGTGGAGTTTGGCCGCACCTATGGCATTTTTGATATCGGGCTGGCAACGGGGCGTATTAATTCCCTCAGTTCGGGCAGCGATACTTCACGGTATATCGAGTTCAGGCCCACTATCAATGTATTCTCCAAGGGCCGTTTTGCCGAGGCACTTTGCCTGGGTGGCGGTTATCTGTTCAAAGCCAAACAGGGTTTAATGACGGAGATCTGCAACAGCATCAACTTTAATATCTCCGAAACCGTAGCTGTAGCGGTTACCCAGGGCTACTACTTTTTCGATGGAACAAACAGCAGCCGCAGTACACAGTATATGGGCTTCGCGTTCACCTATAATTTCCTGAAACCGCATAGCGTTAACAAGCAGCGGAAAAAGGCGGCTATTGTTAGTGATAATTAACCCCCACCCCCTAAAGGGGAGCATTGAGCAAGACACATAAAACACTTCATGTTTCGGAAATATTAGATGGGATATTCCGGCGTGTGGTGGGTGTCACCCTGAGGCACTCGAAGGGTGAGCGCAGAGGCCTTTACCCACATGCTTCGAGTGCCTCAGCATGACCCCAAGCTTCTGCATGCAATAACACGAACCTCGCCACAGCAACCCTACCTCTTTTACCTATATTTTAATAAAATTAATTTCGAAATAATATTAATTAGAAATTAAAACAAGCTAATTGATAATATGTTATTGTATATAACCTTCTGCTTTATTGCCGTTTCAAATTAATTTATTTCAATCATCTTAAAGCCGTACAATAAATATGGACAGGATATCTACAAAAAGAAAACAGGAAATTTCGCTTGTGGGGGCATTGGTGGTTTGCGTTGTGGTAATAGCCTTACGCCAGCTGCTTAAAATACAACAGCACGACGAACTTAAAATTAAAGATTCAGGCAAAATTAATGTGCCCGGCGCTTAACCCTTTTGGCTATGTTTTTCGCCATAATTAAGCATGGCTTAACTGTTGCCGTATAAGGGCGTCGCGCAAGCATTAACACAACCGAAAATATTAGCTAAATATTACATAATCAACGTTAACAGTTAAGTTACAAGCCAACAATGTCAATTGGTATAATTATTGATAATGAGTTAGTTATGTTGAATATTTTCCGCACCGCGGGCAAATAAACTCTCAGCTGGAAGGTTTTTCGTTGTAATCCCCCGAAAATTTTATTATTAATTTTTAGTAGCCCGGCCGTTCAAAACAGTGGTATTTGTTTACCATAACTTAGCCGTTTATTAACACACCGCGCTTTATACGCAATTAGCCTGATTATTGTTTGCTGTAATAAATCAATTATACCTATTACAGAACCAAACGAATGCTATCTGATCTATTGCTATTAGTTACCCCTATTGCTAAAAAATCCGTCTTCATTCTAATTATATTATTGCCGGTTGTGGCCATTGCGCAATCTAAAAAGCATGGTTCACTTAAAGTTTTAAAAGCAAACAATGGCTTTAACGGTATTACCCTTGGCGCAAACGTAAACCAGTTAACCGGTTCGCTGGCTTATCTTGATGGCAACAGCCGCGTTGATGCCGATAGCTGCCTGCGCTACGTATATACCAATGAGGAAATATTGAAAATTGACACCAACCTTAAACTGGATGGCATAGGTATACGTGCCTATAAAGATACTATCGTTAACATTTACCTGTTCTTCCGGATGGAGGAGGCCTATAAGGTGATGAGTAAGTTTTTGGATAGCTACGGACAATTTAACGAGAAGCCACAGGAATACACCGATATATATAACTGGAATACGATCCCGATAAATCTAACCCTCAACTACTCCGCTCAAATGGATATGGGAATTGCCGTATTCACCAACAACGCCCTGATGAAGCAGGTAATAACAGCCCGTGAAAAACGCGATCAGCGCGCCATGCGTGTAGCAGCCGCGCAGTCGTTGGCTAACCGGATGCGCGATAGCGTGGATCGTTTAAGACGGGTGATATTGCGGAAGGTATCGCTGGAGGGGATACATTTCTATTATTAAGGCTTGCACAATTTTATCGCGCTTTAAAGAAAAGTGACACATGTTAATTAAGCATATGCGCCTCAACTCACCCCAACTACGCTACCGCTGGTCGTCCCTCTCTACACTGCGAGTAAAGAGGGACGATCGGTAGTTAATTTCCTCCTTTTACCCTTCCGCTCTCATCCTCGGCACCTGTCCTGTGTTCGCGGGCTTTAATTTTATCGTTACCAAAGTTGTAGGTAAGGGTTAAACGGGCTATGCGCGATGTGCTTTTTTGGTGGATGCTGAAGTCATCGGCCTGGTAATTGGCACTCAGGTTATTGGTGCGGGTGTTAAATATATCGTTAACCGCGAATTTTATGTTCAGCTTCTTGTTGTCAAACGAATGGCTGATACCGGCATCGGTTGAGTAGCGTGGCCTTAGGTGATAAATTCCGTAGGTCATGGCCGATTGATAGTTAGAGTACAGTTCAGCCTTAAAGCCTGCAAATGTAAATGTTTGCGATAGTTTTAAGTTGTAAGCCAGCTGCCCGGTATTAAGGTTGCCGCCAAATAGAGAGTCCGACTTAAATTTCATATCGAATAAATTGCCTTCGGCATTACCTGTCCACCATTTGGCAATTGTAAAAGGGGAGTTGATATCTATACTATATGAATCCTGTGTTTGCAGGTTGGTATTGGTTTGATAAGTTGCCTTGCGGGCCACATCGGTTAATATGATCTCTGTAATAGCGTCGGTAGTGTGGGCATAGTTTAAGCTTACGTTGATGGTTTTATTATAAGTATAATCCAGTTCGAAATTATTGGTGTACTGTGGTTTTAAAAATGGGTTACCCTTTGAGTAGGTGTACTGGTCTAGGTAATATATAAAAGGGTTCAGATCCTGGTAGCTAGGGCGGTCGATACGGCGGCTGTATGAAAAGCTTACCTCATTTTTATCAGAGAAAGTATGGTTCAAGAATAAACTTGGGAACAGGTCGAAGTATTTACGTTGCGCAACTGAATCCTCGGTAACCAGGTCGCCCCTTGAACTGGTGTATTCGCCCCTTAAACCTACCTGTACCGATGTGTTTTTGTACTTTTTGCTTAATGAAAAATAGGCAGCATCAATTTTTTCGTCGTAAACAAAACGGTTGGTGCGGGTGGTATCATTAACGTATTGGCCATTCTGCAGTGTTTGTGCTTCAAGGTCGTTATCAGTTTTAACATCACTGAATTTTACACCTGTTTCCAGTTTTATAGTTTTTGTAAGCGGTTTGGTATAATCAAGCTTGGCAGTTTTTATGTTGATGGTTGATGGTGTTTGTTCCTGCAGGTATTGTGTAGGGTGCTGTTCAGTTCCATCGGGCAACAAAAATGTAGTATTATAATAATTAAGGCTGTTGTTGGTGAACTTGGAATAATCGAGGTCGACGCCAATTTCCTGGCCAAGGGTGTCAATCTTCCAGCGGTCGTTTAAATTCACCGCAAAGTTTTTGTATGATTGATTGAAAAGCCCCGGGGTTTTCTGTAATGAATCGGTAGTAGAGGGGGTAGAGCCTATAGAAGTATTATCCGTATTATTATCCTGTTCGGTGTTGAAATAGCCGTTTACAATAAAACCTAATGTATTGGTTGGTGATGTATCATAATCAGCACCGAAACGATAATTGTTCCAGTGTGACGAACTCTTCATATAGTTGTATTGTTTAAAATAGGTCGATTCATCACCATCAGTAACCGTACGCATAATATCCAGGTTGCGGCCCTGCTCATAATCGCCATGTGTAAAACTGCCGAAAACGTTCAGGTTGCCTTCCTTATGATTTAAGGTAAGGGTTGAGTTATCGTTGCCATAAGCACCATAGCCGCCGGTGGTTATGATACTGCCGTTAGTGCCCGATTGGCTATTCTTTTTAAGTTTTATGTTGATGATACCTGAGTTACCCGCGGCATCATATTTTGCTGATGGGTTGGAGATGATCTCGATGGATTGAATAGTATTGCCATCGGTTGATTTTAGCAACGTAGCCAATTGTTGTGATGATAAATAAGTTAGCTTGTCATTTATCATTACGGTTACACCCTGTTTGCCTTTAAGGCTGATGTTATCGTCCTTGTCAACGGTAACACCGGGGGCGCGTTCCAGTATATCCATAGCGGTATTTCCGGCTGCAAGTACGCTGCCTGCAACATTCATTACTACTTTATCGGCCTGATGCTCTATTAAGGGTTTTGCTGCGGTAATACTCACTGTATTTAAGGTACGGTTGGCAGCGTTTAGTTTTAAAACCGGAACGGTGTGTGTTGATGCGCCATCGGTAATGGTAAGCGGCTGGCTCAATGCTTTTGTGTATCCCACAACCTCGGCCTTAACTATGTAGCTGCCTGCTTTAATATGATCGAAAATGTATAGCCCGGCCTCGGTGCTCAAGGTGCCCATAACTACAGTTGAATCCTTAGTGCGTAATAAACTAACCGAAGCATAATCCATCGGCGCACCCTGGCTGTTAACTAATGAACCGGATACTTTTGTACCGGTACTGGTTTGTGCAAATGTTATGGCAGAGCAGCACATAATTAATATAGCTGTAAGAAATATTTTATATAGAGACGATTTCATGATGTGTTTAAAATTTTGGCAATAACTTTCCCATTAAAGTTTCTTCCTTTTTTAAAAGTTAGACCGCGAAAGTTTGAGTTTGCCGGTTATTAGCCGTTATTATTATATAGTATAGATAGTATAGTTGTTGTATATAGTTCAGTTGTTAAATTGTTATTTGTATATAAGATGCACAAATAGGGGGGAAGGTTACAATTTAATTTAAGTTTTTTAGTACGGGGAAGATATTGCCGAGTATATGCTTGTAAAAGAAGTGGGTATGAGATTGGCGATTACAAAGTTTTTGGGCAGTGTTTTTCAAGGGCATTGATTTTACCGGCGCTGTTATAGTTATATAAAGCGGAATAATGAGCCCGCTGAATATCAGCAGGCTCAGGTATTTTACCAGTAGTTTCATTATTAATGTTTGGCTACGCTATCAGCTTTTTTAGTCGAATCGATCTGGGCTTGCAGTTTAGCTATAGTTTTTGCGCTGTTGGCTTTACGTGCAGAGTCGATTTGGGCAGGCGTTTTTACAGTTACTACAGTATCAACTTTGCATTGCAGGCCGTTATCGGTCATAATAAAAGTAGCCGATGTGGCATTATCCTGTTTGTTCAGGGTTTTACATTCGCCAACGCTTGCATTAAGATTAATACGGTTGTTGAGATCCTGGTCAATGATCACCGTTGAATTTAAGGGAAGTTTTATGGTAATATCCAGGTATTCTGCATGCCATGCCGAATTAGGGCTCCTGCGGAGTTTATCGTCAAGCTTTAAAACCGAATCTTCCTGCGTAAATATATATTTGGTGTCGCGCGCATTTAACAGGGCGCTCTCATAGTTGCTGCCTTTTGCTGTAAATGATTCTATCATAACCGGCTTACTAATATCGCTGCGCTCAATGCTAACGCTGATGTTACGAGGCTCCGGATCATCCTCAAAATCATTAGTAAGGATCATGTTGCGAAAGTTGTTTTTTATATCAAGGCGTAAACTATCGTCTCGTGTAAGGTATTTAACGTTATCCAATTTCAGGTAATAAACATTATTAGGTGCTGCTTTTAAATTTACGGTTTGCGTGAAGCTGGCCGTTTCCCTGAAATTTGAACCCACTTTGGCAATATAAAATACCAGTACACTTATAGCGCATATCCAAATTACCAATATGGTGGTACCAGTTGATCTGCTGATGGCTGTTGTATTAAATACCGCGCTTATCAACATTAATATAATAGTAAGCACAGGTATAAAGGCAGTTAAAAATGCCGCTATGTATATCCTGTCTGCATGCTCATTAGCCCATATCGACATGGGGAACATTCCATTACCATGCCCGGCACCAAAGCCTAAAAATGCTACTAAAGCTACAATCAGCGCTACTGCACCCGCAAAAAATGCAAGTAATACCAGTGCGCCTATTACCTTAATTATAATCTTACCTGCACCATTAAAAAATAAACCCAGGTGATGCGCGAAGTCGGTTATAAAATCACGCAGCTTATATACAAAGGGGCGTGCTTCCTGGCCTAAGTTGTTCAGATGGTTACGTACAGAATGCAGTTCTTCTTCAAAATTGTTTTTAAAGCCCTGCAGGTTTAGTTTTTCGCCCTTCATGGCCATACGGTCTGATCGGGTTAATGCTTTGGGTATCACTATCCATAGTATTATATATATTAATAGGCCTGATCCTGCAAAAAGAAACGACAATGCAAATGCCAGCCGTACCCATACCGGCTGAATATTAAAGTAGTTGGCTATACCCGCGCAAACACCACTTACCAGGTGATCGTCAGGATCGCGGAATAATCTGCGTTCGCCGTTATTAAAGGCATAAGCATTATGGGTATCGCTTTTTGCGTCCTCGTATATTTCGTCAAACTCATCTACGGTACCCATTTGCTCAATAATTGAGCGCACATCCTGTTCAACAATAACCTGTTTGTTCTCTTTGGTTAATATATCTGAGAACATTTCGGCAATGCGGTTTTCAATATCTGTAGTGATCTCCAGGCTATCCGCTGAATCAAGAAAGTGACGTTTCACGTTCGTCATGTACTCCTTTAGTATTTCGTAGGCGTCTTCTTCTATATGGAATACGATGCCGTTTATATTTATGATGATAGTTTTGTTCATGATTGATAATTATTTATCGGTTTGGTCTTGTTATGTTAATATACTCCGCAAGGTTTGGTTAAATTTCAGGTCGATTGGCTTCATTCTCCGCGTCAGGCTCAGCGGGTTTATTCCTGTTGCCTATCGCGGTATGGACGGCAAACTCCAATTCCGCCCATGTTTTATCCAACTGTTCTAAAACCTTTTTGCCCTCATCAGCAAGTATATAATACTTGCGCGGCGGCCCCGATGTCGACTCTACCCAATTATATGTTAGCAGCCCATTGTTTTTTAGGCGCGTTAATAAAGGATACAAAGTACCCTCAACTACAAGCAGTTGGGCTTTTTTTAGCTCAGCAATTATGTCTGAAGCATATGTTTCGCCCTTAGCTATAATGGAAAGAATGCAATATTCTAATATGCCTTTCCGCATCTGGGTTTGTGTGTTTTCAACAATCATACTGCAAAGATATATGTTTTGGAATGTATTATGCAATACATAGTACTATAATTTTTAATCAAACTTCGTAAAACTGCATTTATTTTAAAAAAAAAGACTTTTCTCTTGACTATTTGAAAATCTAACATTACTTTTATAATTAATTAACTATTAACTGATCTTATTATTAACAAAATGAAAAAACTTCTACTAGTAAGTTTGTGTTTCCTGATGTTAAGTATTACACAGGTGTTCGCACAAAACCGTACAGTTACTGGTACGGTTACGGCCAAAGACGACGGCCTACCCATCCCGGGAGTAACAGTAAAGGTAAAAGGCTCCAGTAATGGTACGCAAACCAATACCGCGGGTAAATTTACACTAAGTGTGCCAGCCGGTGCCACTTTACAATTCTCAGCTATCGGTTACAATGTTCAATCTCTCACGCCTAAGGGTGAAGTAGTGAACGTAGCACTTCAATCAGCCAGTACTGCACTTGGCGAAGTTGTTGTAACCGGTGCATTAGGCGTTAAAACTCAAGCCAAAAATTTGGGTTACGCAACAGCCAATGTAACTCCTAAAGAGCTTACCGCAACAGCTGCCGTTAACGTAGCTAATGGTTTAACCGGTAAGGTTGCCGGTTTGGCAGTGTATGAGTTAGACAACAGTATTGATCCTCAGATCTCTATCGTACTGCGTGGTAACCGTTCATTAGAAGGTAACAACAACGCGCTGATCGTATTAGACGGAGTGCCACTACCTGCGGGAACATTGTTGAGCGCTATTAACCCTAACGATGTTGCTGACGTGAACATATTAAAGGGTGCAGGTGCAGCCGCTATATATGGTTCTGAAGCATCAAACGGTGCGGTTATTATCACTACTAAAAGAGGTACAAACTCAGGTAAACCAGTTATTACTTACCAAAACTCTGTACAGGCAGAAAAGGTTGCATTTTATCCTAAACTGCAAAATCAGTTCGGCCCTTATGGTGGAGAGCCAAACTATGTTGATCCAAACACAGGATTTTCAGAATACGTTCCTTACGAGAACCAGGAATATGGCCCTGCTTACAATGGTCAATTAGTACCAATTGGTGCTCCGCTTGATAGTGCTAATGGTAAACAATTAATGGTGCCTTACAAAGCCTATGCAAAAAGCCCTATTCAGGCATTCTTCCAAACAGGTATAACCGAGCAGAATGACATCTCTTATTCTCAGGGTGACGCACAGAACAGTATATTCATTTCTGCTCAAAACTCTTACAGAACAAGTGTTGTGCCTTTAGATAAAAATATAAGAAATGCCTTCTCGGTAAGAGGACACAGAACTTATGGTATTTTCTCTATGGATTACTCTGTTGGCTATACCAAAACCAATATCAGCACTTATATTAATAATGGCACTGCTACTGGTAGTAATAATATATTAGGCCTTACAGGTAGTTATGTTACCAATGCGGCTGAAAATGATTTATATTCATCAATACTTCAGTTACCGGCGTTCCTGAATATTGCTGCTTATAAAAATCCTGCATCTGATATCGCTAACCCGAACAACTATTACGATGCTTATGCTATTAACCCGTACTGGGTAATTAATAATTCCAGAAGGAATATCGACCGTGATGTATTATTATCATCATTAAAATTACAGGTTGATCCTACCAGCTGGTTATCTGCAAGCTATCATATTTCTGATAACTTCGGTAACGATCAGGAGCGCTTTACCAGAGCCCAGGTTACTTTCTCGCCTTATGCTACAAGCGATTATTACAGCGCTAGTAACGTGCCTTCAGGCTTTAAATCTACCGGTATATCTCCAGGTGTGGTTTATGATTATAATGCTTATGGTGATGGTAGCGGTAATCCTGACGGATACTCAAGGATCCAGGGTGATGCGATCGTTGATTTGCACCATACTTTCTTAAAGGATTTTAAAACAAGCTTATTATTAGGAAATACAATTTACCAGGAGTCAAGTAAATTAATGTACACTGGTAGCAGTCAGTTGCTTATTCCTGATTTTTATAATGTTGCTTACATAGGTGGGCAGCCAAATACAGCCGAAGGAACTTATACCATTCGTAACGTATCCTATTTTGGCGATTTAAACATTGGTTATAAAGGTTACTTAAACTTAGAAGCTACTTTAAGAAATGAGCATGATTCAAGGTTAGCGCCTGCTCAACGTTCATTCACTTATCCATCATTAAAATTAGCTTTTGTGCCTACTGATGCATTTGCGGCATTAAAAGACAATAATGTTTTAAGCTTTGCTAAAGTATATGGTTCATTAAGCCGTGTGGGTAACATTAACTTAGGCCCATATGAAATTTATAACACCTACAATGTAGGCGCAGGTTTCCCTTACGGCTCTTTAGGTGGTTTAACTTCTGGCACTGTAAATTACAGCCCTACTTTAAAACCTGAGATCACAACAGCTACTGAAGCTGGTATTGAGGTTGGTTTATTTAAAAGCCGTATAGATTTAACAGCTACTTATTACAATGAGTTTGATAAAAATCAAACTGTAACTATCTACACTTCAAGTGCAACCGGTTACAACGCATCAATATTAAATATAGGTAAAACACAATCTCAAGGTTACGAGTTTCAACTTACCGGACAGATCTTAACACAGGATGCCAATAAATTTGGATGGACTGTAGGAGGTAACTTTTCTGTAAATAATTCAAAGGTTGTTGAGTTAATTAATGGTGTATCATCATTAAGCTTAGGCAGCAACCAATACGCGGTTAAAGGTCAGCCTTTCCCATTATTAGAAGGTACTGATTTTGTACGCGATCCACAAGGAAAAGTAGTAGTTAGCCCAACAACCGGTTATCCTACAACTGCGGCAGGTCTTACTTCATTCGGTAGAACTACTCCTAAATATAACTTAGGTGTAAATACTAACTTAAGCTATAAGTTTGTTAGCTTAAGCGCAGTAGCAGAATACCGTGGCGGCGATGTTACTTATAACGCAATTGGCCAGGTACTTACTTTCACTGGTGCATCAGAATACTCTGCATCAGCAGGCCGCCAGCGTTTTATTTATCCTAACTCTGTTATCCAAACCGGAACAAATACTTTTGTGCCAAACAACAGTGTTTCCGTTGCTGATGGTAACTATGGTTTCTGGCAAACATCTAATTTCAGTAAAACAATGAGCCCATTTGTATCAAGCGGTGCTTTCTGGAAAATTCGTGAAATTAACTTAACCTTCAACTTAAATCAGTTTATCAACCGTAGCCATTTTGTAAAGGGATTATCAGTTGCATTAACAGGCAGAAATCTTTGGTTATTTACGCCTAAGAGCAACTCGTACACCGATCCTGAGTTCTCTGATGCCAGCCCAACCAGCAGCACAAGAGGTGTGAATGATCAAAATGAATTACCTGGTACAAGAGTATTTGGTGGTAGCGTTAAAGTAACATTCTAAAATTTTAAAAAATTAAAGAGATGAAAAAATATATTTCAATCATATCAGTAGCTCTTTTTGCTGTCGGCGTTGCCGGTTGTAAAAAGAATTACCTTGATCTTGAGGTGAACCCGAATCAGCCGTCGGTTACCACGCCTCAGTTCACGCTTGCTGCAGCTTTAGAAAATGCAACAGCTATTACAACTAACGATTATACGGAATATGGTGTTTGGGGAGGCTACTTAACCAATAGCGGTAACTATACTCCAAGTACCGAGTTACAACAATTCTCATTTTCATCAAGCGATTATCCGGGACCGGATTGCTGGGATGACCTGTATGCGAATTTATCAAACTTAAATGCATTACAAACTTCAACTCAGAGCGATGCTAGCCAGGCTAATTTTACAGCCATCGCAATGATTATGAAGGCATTTGATTTTCAACAACTGGTTGATAATTTTAACAATGTGCCTTACAGCCAGGCTTTCCAGCCATCAACAATTTTGTTCCCTAAATATGATAAAGGACAAGATGTTTATAATGACCTGGTTAAACAATTAGGTGCAGCTATATCCCTTATACAGAAGAACCCGGCGGCAGCAAGCCCAGGAACTTCTGACATTGTATATGGCGGCGATATGACAAAGTGGTCAAAATTTGCTAATACACTTTTATTACGTTTAATTATTCGTCAAACTAATATAATAAGTACTGCTAACGCTCAAAGTGCATTATCTCCAACTGCAACTGTTGGTTATATCGATGCAAGCAGCGAAGCTGACGCACAACCAGGTTACGCTAACTCAGCAGGTAAAATCAGCCCTTTTTATGCTAACATGGGTTTTCTTGAAACAGGTAACCAAAGCGCTAACAATTCGTTTTTTAGAGCTAATGCTGTTGATACCGACATTATGCACCAGCTTAAAGATCCACGTGCCCCATATATTTGGACATTGGTTCCTGCAAGCGCAACTGATGCAAAACTGGTTGTACAAGGTAACGTATTGGGTAGTAAATCTAACTTAAGTAATACCTATGTAAGTGCTGTAGGCCCAGGCTTGTTAAAAAGCCCAACTCAAGCCCAGCCGGTGTTTACCAGTTACGAGTCATACTTTTTACAAGCTGAAGCAGTTGCAAGAGGTTATATAGCAGGTAATGCAGCTACATTGTATAATGATGGTATAAACGCCTCATTCGCATACCTTGGTTTAACTGCAGCGCAAGCCACTGCCTATGAAAAAACAGCGGCAGTTGCTTATCCAACAGGCGGTACAGTTGATGCACAGGTAAAAGCTATTATATATCAAAAATATATAGCATTAGCCCTTATGTTTAATAATGAGTCTTACGCAGAATTCAGGAGAACTGGCTACCCTGTTTTACCACAAAATCCTGCTTCGCAAGATGGTGCTGCAGTTTCTCAAACATTACCAAGAAGGTTGCCATACCCATTATCTGAGGTTACCAATAATGATACTAACCTGCTTGGTGAGGGAACCATAAATGTATTTACGAGCAAAGTATTCTGGGACACTAAACAATAATAACAACGAAGATGAAAAAAATATTATATTCAATCACAACCATACTGCTTGCAGCATCGGCGCTTAGTTTAAGCTCATGCCTTAAAGATTCACGGTATGTTGATTTCACCGGCTCAACAGCAACGGTGGAGTTGCCGCTAGCGGCCTATCAGCAGAATTTATCTCCTGGTAGCTTTGTTACTGATGCGTTTCCTATCCAGTCAACGCCTCAAACAATACCTGTAGTTATAAACATTGCTTCACCAACTACATTAAAAACGGCTACTACGGTAACACTTAAATTAAATACAGATACCATAGCAAGCTTAAATAACATATACCAGGAGCAGCTTACTGCTTATGATAATGATACCACCGGTTTGGTACCGCCGCCAACAGCGCCGGGCGTATATGAATTGCCACCGGCAAACGCGTATTCAATATCATCGTTAACTGCTACTATACCGGCAGGGCAAAGAACTGCTACCATTAACATATCTGTAACTACCTCAAATTTTGATGTAAGCAAGTATTATTTAATCCCGCTTACCATTTCAAATGGTGGTGGCGTACAAATAAGCAATTACAGAACGGTAGTTTTCAACGTACAAGCTAAGAACAAGTACGATGGTGAATACACTGTTACAGGTACAATGAAGGGTTCAGGCGCATACGCAGCATATACAGTTCCTTCTCCACTTAACTATTACCTTGAAACACAAGGTGCTAACAGCGATGCGTTATTTGATTTTAATTATTCAGGTGCCTTTGGTCATGAAATATTAGATGCTACAGGTGCAACCTCTTATTTTGGCTCATTCTCGCCTTTATTTACATTCGATGCTAACAATAACATTACATCGGTTACAAATTATTATGGTCAGCATTCAGGCGGTCATAGCCGTTCAGCTGTTCTTGATAAATCGGGAGTAAATAAATTCACTTCAGGTACACCGGGTACTAAAGGTGCCATATTCCAGGTTACTTATGATATGATTCAGGATGACGTTTCAACTACTAGTCCAACGGCTGTATATACTGAAACTTACACTTATGTTGGCGCAAGGCCATAATAAGTAATAGTATTACTTATTATTATAAGGCCATCCCATCGGGGATGGCCTTTTTTGTTAAAAGCATCCTGGATGCTTTGTAACACAAATGTTAATGTAAATAATGGCTTAATGTTTGCCTTGTTTTTGGGGTAAACATTATATTTAGGAAGAATTTAAACCACCGTATGAAAAGAACTGTAATAATATTTTGTATAGTACTATGCGCGCAATTGGCAACCGCCCAGCAATTAACTTATGTTACCGGCAGCGTGAAAGATGAAAAGGGTAATCCAGTACCCTATGCCTTTGTGCGCGACAGGCCCTATAAACATGCAACCTATGCCGATTCAGTAGGAAATTTTAAACTTAACGTGGCCCCCGATTCATATTTGGATGTAAAAGCGACCGGCTACGCAGGCACAAGAGCGAAGGTAGGCGGTAATACCGATTTTCAGCTGGTTTTACAATCAACAGGCAGTGCTGATTTAAGCGGAACTGCCAAAACCGGCGAAACGAAGATCATTACAGGGCATAGTACAGCAGATAACGACAATCAAAATTTCAGTTATGGTGATGGCGCTATATTTTCGGCACCTAAAAAAGAAGATGCACATGGTAGCAGGTACCAGTTTGAAGACTGGGTGCATGGTTTTTTCATAAACCCCAGCGACTCATTAGCGCAAAACCCCGCTTACTTTTATAATTATGATAAGATGGGCGGCGGGCTTTTAATTACCCAGGATAAAAATAAAGCCGTACAGGTTGATGCTGCATTACTTAAATCATTTACCCTTGTTGATAATAGCGGTAATGCCCATACGTTTGCAAGGGTATCTGCCATTGATAATAATCATTATGTAGAAGTTTTAGCCTCAGGTAAAAACTATGGTATTTATAAATATACAAAAACACATTTTGTAAGGGCTAATTACTCATCAAACGGTATAGCATCATCAGGCAATAATTACGATGAGTTTATGGATGAGAACATCTATTATGTATTGGATGTGCAAACCAACCAAATGCAAAAGATAACACTTAAAAAGAAAGTGCTGAAAACCATTTTTACAAAAGACCCTAACAAACTCAATAAATTTATGGACGATCATTCATCAGAGGATATTGATGATGCTTATTTAACCAGGCTAGGCGATGATTTGAATAACTGAAACCAGGTTCTAATTATAGTTACCAGTGTACAGCCGGGTTGCATAAAATATGCCCGGCTTTACAACCCTACTTTGCATCGCTTTGCAAAGAAAATATCTTGTCCGAAATAATGCTATCAGGAATAATACCAGCATTTAAACCGGCATTGTAAACATTGGTTTGCCACCCTTTGGGAGTTTCCTCACCATTAGCTAAGTATGTGTTATTTACTTTATTGTTTGATTTTATATAGTTAACGGCATTTTTTGCAATCGTAATATTTGAACTTGGCAATTTTGATTGATTCCAGTAATATAGGCCTACATTAGTAAAGGGTTGTGAACGAGCGTATATAGTGTTATTAACTATACCCATATTTGTGCCGCCTGCAACAGCCATTCCGTACTGGCCGGGATCAACTAAAAAATTATTTCGGGCTAAAATATTTGAGCCGCCACCATCACCAAGCATAATCCCACCACCCGATTTGCTGGGCCCGCCACCCCTTATCCAGTTACTTTCAATTAATATCGGACTGGTAGCTGTGCCGTTACTTTTATACATGCTTATAGCATCTTCGGGAGAACTTTCGCCTAATAGGTTTTCGAATTTATTAAAGCTAACTACATTACCTGGCCCGCTGATGTTTTTATACTGTACAAATTGCCCTTGCGGATAAGGGCCCATCATATTTTTAGCCTGGCAGTTGGTAACACTTATAGTTCTGCTATTAATTGCGAGTACACCTGTTGAAACATTGTATATATAACAGCTGTCGATAACAATATTATTGCATTTAACCAGCCTTATACCAAAGCGTTTATTAGGCCCTATCTTGCAATTTCTGATGGTAATATTATAACAGTTATACAGAAGTATTTGAGGGTAGGCTTTACCGCTAATCACTATATCATGCTGGTTTACCAAACTAACTGCGCTGGCCGTTACAAAGGGCTTATTTATTACGGCCTCTTTTAGCATAGGCTGCGCTATTACCGCGCCATTTGCCGGGAAGGTGTCACCAATCCCTATAACAGATGCTGTGCTGTCAACAGCTTTGCTACTCTTTTGGCCGTTACATGATACAAGAAAAACAGCTGCAAATAAGCACGAATAAATTATAGCTGCTGATAGAAAGGGATGTAATTTATTTTTGAACACGCTAAAATTTATTTTTTTCACACTATAATTAAAGCCTTAAAGTTAACAATTCCTTGAATTGATAGGAACAGCTACTTCTTATCTACGCTATATTTCCCCGGCCCTACAAATAGCAGGCCCGCAAACATAATGCAGTCTTCAATAGCATGTGCGGCTTCACTTATGCCGCCGCCTGTGCGCAAGTGAAATAACGCTGCCACAATCAAATTTATCACCAATAATATACACACCGGCCTGAATTGTAGGCCTATGATCAGCAAAAAACCTCCAAAAGTTTCAACAGCAGCAGCCAGGAACCCCCATACTACGGGCCAAAAATGAATACCCACATATTTCATGGCAGCGCCAACGCCTTCCCATGATTTTACCCCACCCATTAATTTAGGGAAGCCATGGTAGATAAACATAATACCAAGTCCGATGCGGATAATTAATAAGCCAAAGTTTTTATAGTTGCCTAATTTGCTGAAAAGAGCCATGCTGGTGATTAGAGATTGATGGTTAGTGATTAATTTATTATAGATATTTTATGTTAACGTGTTCATTATTTACTGAAAGATTGAGTTTCCTGCCTAAAATAATGCTGTGGTTATCGGGTATGTGCCCTGCGGGGAAATCGAAGCATACAGGGTAATTATAATTGGCTACTACATCCATAATAATTTCGGCTATGGTTTGCCCAAAGGGGATATCGTTATCCTTTATTTCGGTAAAACCACCCACTATTAAACCTGCCAGATTTTTGAGTTTACCGGCACGGTCAAGTGTGCGGATCATACGGTCGACACTGTAAAAATACTCACCTACATCCTCAATAAAGAGGATCTTGCCGTTATAATCCACGTCGGATACTGAACCCGACACAGCCGTTAACAATGATAAATTGCCGCCAATTAAAACTCCGTCAGCATTTCCGCTACGGTTATTATCATGCGAGTTAAAGTGATAACTGATCTCTTCGCCAAACAAAGCTTTACGTAACGTTTCCAATGATGTTAGAGATGCGTCCGGTATATTCACCGGCATTTGCCCGTGGATACTTTGGGCGTTATAGTTACTATATAAATGCGCGTGAAGTATGGTGATGTCGCTAAAGCCTACCAGCCACTTGGGTTGTTCAGCAAAATGGCTGAAATCTACCTTATCTATCATTCGGATGGTGCCATAGCCGCCACGTGCAGCAATAATAGCCTTAATGCTATCGTCATTAATAAATCTCTGCATATCCCTTGCCCGCAAATCATCATCACCGGCAAATTGGTGGTATGATGCCTCAACGGTTTCACCTAAAACAACCTCTAATCCCCATGATTGCAGCAGGGTGATGGCATCCGTCATAGGATTGGGTAGTTTTTTTGCAGGGCAGGTAATGGCTATCTTGTCGCCCTTTTTCAAGTATGGGGGCACTAATCCGGAAGTACGCTCAGTCGCGGTTTTGTCAGTCATCAACAATAAAAATAAAAAAACTTTCTGAGTTAGGTAACTTTCGGTCTTTCCGTCTTGCGGACTTCCCGACTTCCTCGCCAAAATAAATTATCTTTGCCAAATTATTAATAAGGATGCATATTAATGTCACAACTTAATAAATTTAAACGATACACCATTACCTCGGCCCTTCCTTACGCCAATGGCCCATTACATATTGGCCACTTAGCGGGCGCATATATTCCCGGCGATATTTTTGCGCGCTACCTGCGCCTTAAAAAGCAGGATGTGGTTTATGTATGCGGATCAGACGAACACGGCGCTGCCATCACCATAAAGGCCAAAAAGGAAGATACCACGCCGCAGGCTATCATTGATAAATACAACGCGCAGATCAAAACCAGTTTTGAGGAATTTGGGATCTCATTTGATATTTATCACCGCACCTCATCGGCCATTCATCATGATCTGTCGCAGGAGTTTTTCCTGAACCTGTATGAAAAAGGCGAGTTTATTGAGAAATTCTCGGAGCAATATTATGATGAGGACTACGAGCAGTTTTTAGCCGATCGCTATATTGTTGGTACCTGCCCTAACTGCGGTTATGAGCATGCCTACGGCGACCAGTGCGAGAACTGCGGTACTTCGTTAAACCCAACAGACCTGATCAGTCCAATATCGACATTGAGTGGTAAGGCACCAATTTTAAAACTCACTAAACACTGGTATTTGCCATTGGATAAATATCAGCCATGGCTGGAGAAATGGATTGACGAGAAGAACGGCGAATGGAAGGTAAACGTTTTTGGCCAATGTACATCATGGCTAAAATCGGGCTTGCAACCCCGCTCCATGACCCGCGACCTCGACTGGGGCATTGATGTTCCTTTAGAAGAAGCAAAAGGCAAAAAACTTTATGTTTGGATGGATGCGCCTATCGGCTATATATCTGCCACCAAACAGTGGGCAATTGATAACAACAAGGACTGGAAACTATACTGGAAAAAGCAGGAGAACGAAGCAGATGAATCATGCCTGATCCACTTTATTGGTAAGGATAACATTGTGTTCCACTGTATTATTTTCCCTGCTATACTAAAAGCGCATGGCGAATACATTTTGCCGCAAAATGTGCCAGCCAATGAGTTTCTGAACCTGGAAGGGGAGAAACTATCTACCTCGCGTAATCACGCTGTTTGGCTACACGAATACCTGGAAGAGTTCCCCGGCAAACAGGATGAACTGCGATATGTGCTGACATCTATTTTGCCCGAAACCAGCGATAGCGAGTTTACCTGGAAAGATTATCAGGCACGTGTAAACAACGAGTTGGTAGCCATTTTAGGTAACTTTGTGAACCGTGTAATGATACTGATGCACAAATTTTACGAAGGTAAGGTTGAAAGCAGCAGCGATATAATTACATTGAATGATAATGTGCTTAACGCGCAGATCGGCGAGTTTTATGATGAACTGGAACGCAATTTAGAAAGCTATAAATTCAGGGCCTCGCTGCAAAACGTAATGGATATTGCACGTTTAGGCAATAAATATCTTACCGAAAAGGAGCCCTGGAAAACCATAAAAACCAACCCCGAAGATGCTAAGGAAGCACTGCATAACTGCCTGTTTATAATAGCGCATTTAGCAACCTGCCTGCAGCCGTTTTTACCGGGTACAGCCAACAAAATATTCGGTATGCTGAATATTGAGGCGCTTGATTTTGGTGCAGATATTAAATTGGAGAACGGTCACCAGTTAAATCCATCAGCTTTATTATTTGAGAAGGTAGAGGATGCGGTTATCGATCAGCAGATCCAAAAACTGGCGGATAAGAAACAAGCCTCAGCTGCTGCAAAACAACTGAACCTGGTACCCACCAAAGACAATATCGATTACGATACCTTCGCGGCAATGGATATCCGCACCGGTACAATTTTAACTGCCGAAAAGGTTGCCAAAACCAAAAAGCTGTTAAAACTGACTATCGATACGGGCATTGATCAGCGCACGGTAGTATCGGGCATTGCCGAGTTTTATGAACCGGAGGCCATTATCGGTCAGCAGGTGAGCATACTGGTAAATTTGGAGCCACGTGAAATAAAAGGCATACTATCGCAAGGGATGATACTGATGGCCGAAACTGCCGATGGCAAGCTAAGCTTTATATCGCCGGTGGATAGCCTGCACAATGGCTCGGTAGTACGATAAATTGATGCGTGAACGTGCATAGATGCGGATGTGCAAATGTTTTTGACTAACTCAAGGATAATTTGCACCTTTGCACTTCAATAATTTGCACATCTGCATATCCGCGCATTGGCAAGTTAATACAGGTCCCGTAGTTCAACGGATAGAATAGGAGTTTCCTAAACTCTAGATATGAGTTCGATTCTCGTCGGGACCACAGATAAAAGTAGTAAATATAGCTAAAAACCTGCAAATCAAACAATTGCAGGCTTTTGTTTTTTTGAAAAATGCCCTAAAAAGCCGCTTTTTCCTATATAAAAGGTGAGTAATAAGGGAGTACTTTTCAAAAATTCAAATGTACTCACCAGA
>Ga0116227_10001700_pt1 | contig 49677 bp, 29 predicted proteins | sample S1TSphgellanicum_FD_89693 | JGI IMG/M metagenome (GOLD analysis project Ga0116227, IMG submission 89693) | Host-associated microbial communities from peat moss isolated from Minnesota, USA - S1T2_Fb - Sphagnum magellanicum MG | ecosystem: Host-associated > Plants > Peat moss > Unclassified...
AACAAAACCCATTATAGAATTGTGGAACATTGAATGTTTTCATTTCAATGATTAAATATAATATATGGTTACACTAATGTGCATTGATTTTGATATTTCAAATTGTAAAAGTAGGTTTTAAATAAGTTTTTCAAAATATAAGTAACTTTTGATGTCTATTTTTCACTATGGGCTTTTGGTTTCAAGTAGGTGACAGTAGGTTCTTACAAAAAGGAAATAGATTTTTTTTTATGACTTTCTAAAACATATGTTGATCTTCATTTCCTAACTTATGACATATCAATTTCATTAAATTTTAAAACCAAAAAGTAGGTTTGAACATGTATTTTCTAATCGGTTTCAAATGTACCTTTTATCTATTTAACAAATTATTATTTTTAGAATTAAATTATTATAAACTTAATAGAGCAAACTAATGTTACTTGACACATACTTTTACCCAATTTGATGTTATTTTATGGTAGTTATATGAGCAGTCATGGTTAAAATGGAAACGTCTACTCTTTTTGTATACTTATCTTGCTTTGACCCAAACCAATAGAGAAAGAATGGTAGAAAATAAAGGAGGAAAAAAGATCAAATGAAGAACATACCTCTACTACCCATCCTATAGGCACATTAAAGATAATGTCAATATATTTTTTGTCACCCAAGTAGCTAGATCATGTAAGGATCCTCCTATGCATGCGTGGGCAACACTTTTTAAAGCAAGTGGCCTCGATTGATGACCCATGCCGATGGCATCATGTGTGTTCCATGTTTGTCTATGATTCCTTTGTCCTCCTTTACACTATCAATTTTTCCTACATTATCAATGTCCACATTGATGGTGATGGGCATAAGACAACTTTGATTAGTGATGATGCCACTTGGTCTGATTAACATTGAGCTCACATGAAGGCTTTCCTTGTAATGACTCCCTTGCTGCAATCATTCACAACTTTAAATGTAGTAAGAAAATAATGCAAAATAGACTTAAAGTCATCAATTCCATAATGTAATGCAACCTCAGAAGTTCCATACAAAAAAAACCTAATCCCTAAGTACTTGCATAATTGTTATGTTGCATTCAAATGCACTATGAGCTCCCCAAAATAATAGTGATGCAAGAAGTGTTTGCAACTTTGTTGTGGTTCTATTACACCTATAATTTTGATCTTTGTGCGTTGGAAACTAAACACATTGAAGGCTCTATTTTTAGTCAAATTTCTAATCTATGCACATGTAAAAAATTGTGTAAAATATCACAATGTTTTGTAGACCACATTGTGATTGCAATTGACAACAAAGGTTATGGAAGATGCTTAAATGCATTCTATAAACGATGTAAGGTAAACCCCCCCCCCCCCCCCCCCCCCTCCCAATGTGTAATTAGTTTGTTCAATTAGTACCCAAATTTTCAGATACAAATTATGTGCAACTAATCAAATGTAATAACTTGTCTCAAATCTAAAACCAAGTTTATACATTTTTTGAATAAAATTGTATTTGTGTATTTTGAGAATCTTGACCTTTTTGAAATGAGGCAACACCCCAAGTTTAGTTTTTAATTCAATTTAGGAAAGATATTAATTTTACAATTAGGTTCCAATGGCAGTTCCAAGGAACTTGGAACCTCAATTTGGAGACACTAAAACCTAACCTTATAACTTAAGTTGAACTTGCTAAAATTTAAAAACTTGCCTACTCTAGTTTAAACTTACAATGTGAAAAGTTACTAAATTTTGAATATTTTCGTCATTGAAAATTCAACAAATTTTTTTAATAAGAAACTGGAGCATGCTCCTAATAATGTTGAAAAACAATTTATGGATACATTTGCATGGAAGTGAATTTGTAATTTTAGGGCCCATGGTGTGGGAAATATTGAATTTTGAGTAATTTTTTAAAAAAAATTAATAGAATTATATATATAATGAAAATCATATGTAGGCTAAAGGTGTACCATTTTCCCTTTCAAAATTCATTCAATATTAAAAATATGTGCTCAATAATACAAGTCACACCAAGTTTAGTTTTTTTTTCAATTTTATGAAATAGGTGTATTGGCAATTATCCATAAGAGGACTTATCCAAGTTTGGCTATATGTCATAGAGGAAACTATATATATTTTTAGAACTTGGTTATATTCTAGCATCATGCTAGAAGTAACAATTTGAATATGGTGATTTCAACCTTTTTTCCTATAAAAATTATGATGATTTTGGATCATTTTTCCAAAGAGAAAAAAAGATTGGAATCCAACTTTGCATACACAATCTAGGATTGACGGAAATGTATTTTAAAAACAACATAAACAACTTTTAAATATGAAATTGTTGAATCATTAGAGTTAAGACCAATGTTGGGCATTTGCCATCAAAACATGTTGATCATTTTATGCTTGGGCATCACCCACCCTTACTTCCAAAGTATTCACATAAACTCTCTTCCAAATTTTGGTGGCATTATGAAAAAATGGGGTGACTTGCACCTGGTCTTACAATTGGGCTTTTGAATTGCAATTACCATTTGCAATTCATCCCAACTCAATGTATTTCTACAAGTGTGAATGTTATCAAACAAGTCACATGAATTACAACGAATGTAATTCATCGTATGTAAAACCTTATACATATGCAATTCATGCAACTCAATTACAATTATGTACAGACAATTACAGTGCAATTTGTTTGCAACTTCAATGATAACATCATGTTGATGTTTCTTTTCATTGATCCATCAAAATCTAACATGTGGCATTATGGGAATTTTTGGGTGACTTTTTTTTGAAATATTGATCTTCACCATCCATTTTATTATTCATTTTATATGGTTTTATATTGTGCCACTCGGCATAATCAAAAGTTGCCACATGGCATATTAATTAAATTGGAAACAAAATTAAAATAAATAAATATTTAAATAGCTAGGTAGGTTGGTAGATCGTGTGCCTACCTACCTAGGTATAGAAGTAAAATAAGGTAGGTAGGACATAGCTACATACCTAGGTTACATACTTACCTATTTACATGGGTAGGCATGTAAAACCTACCTACATTACATACTTACTTACTTACCTAAATAGGCAAATAAGTAGGAAAGTAGAAGGGTAGGAAATTAAATAATAGCCATGTGAATATATATTTTTAATTTTATGTTTCGTCTTTAGGTTAAGTTTTTTATAATCTCATCCCAAATTGACACATGTATTTTAATGTGAACACATAAGAAAATACACCTTCTTTATATAGTTTATGAAATAAGATTCAAGGGCAAAACATATGGGTTAAAATTTTTGGTTGCACATTAGTTGTAAATTAGCTTGCATCTAGAAAAAAAGTTCTTTCACATTCTTTGTGTTTGTTTTTAATTTTGTAAATTGTACAATTGAATAGGTAATTATATGATAATTATGTATGTGAATTAATTAGAAAAATATATATTTTCGAAATAATGATTGAATTTTTTTTTGGAATTAATCACTCTTAAAATAATTAGTTGGTTAGTTATCAATAATTAATAATCTGATTTTTTTTCTAATTCATTTAATTTGCTATTATTTACTTCAGATAATTAATTATATTAAATAATTCATATTAAAATTAATTAATATTTAATAGTTAATAAGTTATTTAAAATATTTTTTAAATATGAAAGATTAAATATATATCTTAAAGTTATTAATTTATTAACAATTGCAAAACAATCATGAAATAATATTTTAAAGTGGCAATATAATGCCACTAGTTGTCTAAATGGAAATCATAATTGATAATTAATTGCAAGTGTCATATCTAATGGGTGATGAAAATGCATACACATGGCTTGATCTTATGTGTCAATGTCATACATTAGTTGCAACATAATTGCTAATTAAGTGTTACATTTACAATAATTGTAATGCAGTTTCCACACACAACTAAAATGTAACTTGTCAAAAAGTCAACATGATTGACTATGTTTATATGTACAATGCGTACATTACATTGTACATGTGTCTCATTTGCAATTATGTTGCAACTACATTACAACTCCTTGATTTTTTTACATGACATTTCATTTATTAATTGCATGTATTTCCATGTTCTTGTTGTAATGTAGTTGTATATTAATTATTTTGGAGCTTTAGTTACAAGGCAATGTGGTTTGGGTGGACTTGATTTTTCATAGTGTGGGTGGGATTAATTAATGTTGGGATCCTCAATAATGGACCTACTTGACCAATTTGATCCAAGAAAGAAAAACCTTGCTTACCCTAGGCCTTTGTATAGCCTCACTTTAGGCCTCTTACAACCTCACCTTAAGCCCCCTCTTTTGAGAACACCCCTAACTTGGGGCTTCACCCTCCACAAAAAAGCCTTCAAAAGCCACCAAAAACCCCAGAATGACAATCAAACACAAGTTGAGGAATAATGTATAGAAACAACACGTTGTTGTCTATCTCAATCCCTAATGTAAAATGATCACCAAGTTTTGATGATAAATGCCTACCAAGTGCCTACATCAATATTTTTCAAGTCAAGGGCATCTTGCCCTTGGTCAAAAATATGTGCATGTGAATAAAAATAATTAAATTGTTCATGAAAATAATTTCACCAAATAATAAATATTGTAAGCAACAATGATAATTTTCTTTTTACTTTGTATTGTATCAAAATCACAATGTATCATTGCATCATGCCATCATGCATTATGTTGTGTTATCATCATGAATGTCATGATACTTATGTATTTTATAAGTAAGGGCATGAAAATTTTCAAATTTATATAAACAAGAGGTTGCCACATTTTTGGGTTTATGGTTGTAGGGTAGCTACTAATGTATCAAAAAATATCAATACATTACTCATGGGTTAGTGGTATATTAATATTTTTCAAATTGACACATAAAATATGTTTCTCATCACTTTTCAATTGTAAGGTTCCAATTATTATATGCCAAGTGTTTCTTGATACACTAAAGATTAGTTTATACACAAAGGATTTTTTCGATTGAAAGCTACCATGCATGTTTAAACATAACAAAGGGGGGAATTTTTTTCAAAATACATGGATAAGGGGTTACCATGTTACTATGTCTATGGTTATAGTAAAATATTGTTAATGTATCAAAAAAATATTAATACATTACACACACATTGTGTGACCATTATTGCATTCCATCTATGATTATTTTTTCACACATGAAAAGTTCATGACTACATATAAAAATTTGACACCTAGTCTACGTTTCTTGCCACTTTTCAATTGTAACCAATTGTTATTTGCTAGGTGTTTTTTTAACATTAAAAATCAATTAAAAGTTGTCATGCATGTTTAAACATAACACAGGTGGGAATTATTTTCCAAAATATACGGACTTGAAAGGTTGTTAATTTTTGCATTTATGGTTATTGTAAGCTAGTTGTTAATGTCTCAAAAAATAACAATATGTACTATTCACACATTTGTGAACATTGCAGTCCATATATCACCATTTGTTTTTCACACATGGCAACTGGATGGCTGCACATCAAAAATTGACATTTAGTTTATGTTTCCCACCACTTTTCAACAATAATGAATATTCACTAGTACAAAATTAAGGTGTCATTCAATAGCCTAAATCACTATGGGATTTTTAAAGCGAAATAAGTTCATTGCATTTTAATGATTTCATCCTGGTTAAAAATGATACATTATAATATCGTTATATAAACATTATGTTTCACTACTAATTGACATAATTCACTATTATAATTTATTGTGTTAAATAGGTTTTTTTTTATGTTGTTTTAAATACCTTATGCTACTTTATGTATACCCTATATTATTTGAGGTTACTTTAGTTATTTTAACTTATACCCTAAGTTAATATAAGTTATTTTAGGCTATTATAAATTATTATATTTTAAACTATTATATGTTATTTTACTTTAAGGTATTTTAACTAACTTATTATAAGTTATTTATTATAAGTTATTTTATTTTAAGTTAATATATGTTATTTCAAGTTTTATTTTAGGTTATCCAAGGTCATTATACTTTGTGTTATTATAAATTATTTTATTTTAAAAATAATTTAAAATATAATATAATGACCTAAGGTAAAATAATTTAGAATAACCAATAATAGCCTACAATACTACTAATAGCTTATACTAATATAACCTAAAATATCCAATAATAACTTATAATATAATAACCACCAATAATCATAATATAACCTAAAATAACTAAAAATAACCATTAATAAAATATCCACTAATAACCATTAATAAAATAGTCACTACTAACCACCAATAGCCTATGATAATTTAACCTAAAATAGCCACCAATATCCACAAATAGAATATCCACCAATAATCATTAATAAATAGTTCCATCGATAGCCATTAATACCTTATGATAATTTAATTTGAAATAACCATAAATAGAATAGTTGTTAATAACCATCAATAATCATTAATAAAATAACCATTAATAACCATTAATAAAATAGCTACCAATAGCCACCAATGGAATAACCACCATTATAATAGGCACCAATAACCACCAATAGCCACCACTATAATAACCACTAATAACCACTAATAAAATAACCAACAATAGCCACCAAACTAATAGCCACAAATACCCTATGACAATATAATATAAAATAACCAATAATAACATAAGGTGAAATAACCTTCAATAGCCAAAAGTAACCAACAATAACCTCACATAACCAAAAATAATTTAAAATGAAATAACTTAAAATAACCAAAAAAAATTATAATAGCCATAAATAACCTAAAGTGAAATAGCATACAATAGGTAAAAATAACATAGAATAGCCCAAAAACACTTATAATAGTAAAAAATAGCCTAAGGTGAAATAACATAAAATAATAAAAAAGTAACATAAAATAACCAAAAGTAATTTAAAATAATTGAAAGTAACTTAAAGTGAAATAATTAAAAAGGAAAAAAATAACTAAAAAAACCATAAATAGCCGTAAATAATGTAAGGTGAAATAACTTAAAACAGTGAAAAGTAACTTTATAATAACTAAAAGTAACTTAACATAGGTAGTATTATTATATTAGCAAAAAAAATCCATTTATTAAACTTTTTTTTTTCAACAAAATGGTCATTGAAATGTTATTGAATAGTGATATTAAAAAATAATTAAATTCAAATGATTTAACACTTTCAAAAAGAAATAAATGTAATTATGTACATTATTGAAAAAATAATAATTAAATTTTAATCATTTCATTTGGACAAAAATCTCAATAAGGTATGAATTTTCAAAATGTGTGTTTTTGTAATGTTTAAAATGAAGTATTTGATAAATAAAATGCAAAATAACACATTACCATAACAAGCGTGGTGGTTTGATGATATGGGCGTTTGCCTCCATCCTAGAGGTCGAGGGATCAGACCTCACAAATAGTGTGTATGTGGTCAATAATGATAAGTTGACTAAGTATTTTCCTATGTAATTCTTTACAATATGTGCTTACTTAGGTTGATTACATGGCCTATGTATTTAAGTTAGGTTTTTAACCTAACATAGGTAATGACACATGTCAATAATTCATAAGGTGAAAATCATAAAATTATCAATAAAATTATATATTAAATAATTTAAATTTAATTTATTTCCATGATGCCTAATCAATTAACTAATAAGTGAAATGGTTTGGTAAATTTGTGTTTGACTAAATACTAGTGGATCAATTCATTGTCCCTAACAACTGGTCCTTGTTCATTGGGGGTTGACCAAATTCACCATGATAAAAATGTCCAAATTCAATCAAAATCTAATGAAACCCAAAATGAATTAAGATGCATTTTTTGTAGTGATTGTTATTTGATAGGTGGTTTTTATTACACTAAAAATTTGTTCACACATTAATGATTTTTTAATGCATTGAAGATTTTTTCAATTGACAATTGTTGTGCATGTTTAAACATAGCAAAGGCGAGAATGTTTTTTCAAAGTACAGGTATAAGAAGAAGTTATGTTTCCAGGTTTATGGTTAATATAAAGTAATCATTAATGTATTGGAAAATATTAACAAAATATTCACATTGTGTGAATAATATTATATATATATCACCATTTTTAATTCCACACATGACAAATATATGGCAATATATCAGAAGTCAACACCTAGTTTACAATTGCCACCATTTTTCAACTATAGCTACCATTTGTTATTTGATACACTAAAACTTTGTTGATACATTAAAAAATTAGTTGAAAGTTGACATGCACATGTATAAGGTGAATTGTTTTTCAAAATACATGCTCAAAAGGCTTTCATGTTTCCAAGTTTAGGGGTAAGGTAAAATAATTTTTTATTTAGTCAAAAAACAATAATTTGTTAATGGCACATGATGTGAATAATACATTTAATGTCTTATTGTTATTCCACACTTGATAAATAATGTCCAACGTATGAAAACTTGACACTTAATTTATGTTTCCTTTCATTTTAAAAATTGTACCAATTACTATATGCCACTTGCATTTTTGAAATTTGAAATTGTTGAACAAAACATCAAATTAATATGTAGTCATTGTATTTCTCAAAAACATTCATCATGATGGAATCTTGTTTCAAAAATCAATCCTAATTACCATTGTTTTTAATTAATCTCCTTTTAGGCAAATATTCCAAAATGTGTCATGCACATGATCATTTCAATTTTCGACAATTAAATGTGTGAACCATTAATTAAACAATGTGTTGCCCAAACACACCTTGATACATTCATGTATTGATGCATTAATACATTGATACAATGACATATTACTACATTAATACATAAATGCACCAATACACTTATACATTGATGTATTACACTTGAAACATAGATATTTTATTTACAATACTTTTAATACATGACATTTCGAAATGTATGACGTATAAAACTACATATGAAAATATCACATCCATGATTTACAAAGATAACTTGAAAGCTTTGCCAAATTGAGGAATGTGTTATATGATAAAATATGCCATTATACATTGTTATATTGAATTAATTAACTATAGGAATTGCACCTCAGTGTATTGCTTTGATCATAAAAATTTTAATTAATGATATCATGAACGAAATTTCAATATATTAATGAATGAAAAATAGAATCCCACATGTACACTAATGCATGTCACTATTGGATAGAAAAGGTGAGTTACATTAAGTAGTACATTGCCAAACTTAATTAACAATATTCAAGTTCGTTTGAACCAATGTTTAGTCCCCATGCAATTAAAGTGTATGAAGAAAGTTAATTACATCCATTCTAAATTGGGCACATTCACCATTAAATTGGCCCATACAAATAATCATAACTTCGTTTATCATTGATTTCATCCTTCTCAACAAGTTTTTGAATTTTAAAAAAATAAAATTTAAAGTATCAATGTGCCACTCTAGCATTCATTCAAGATCTACATCCACATATTCAATACAAGATGAGTTAGTTTGTAAAGTTGAAATGTTGAACTTATGATGATACACTATAATTTGTTGTGTAACATATTACTATATTTAAATTGATACATTGATACAATACAACTTTATAAATTTAAAAACTAAAAATAAATAAAATTTATCACATATGAACTCATCAATTGTAATGCATAATGTATTGCTTAGATGTTATATTGTCCGAATATTAATACATTACAACATTAATACACTAACATTTTAATTGTGATGACCAAAATTGGAAATTCCAACCTACATGGAAACCTTTTTAAAAAAATGGAAAATAATTTACAAATTACATAATTTGAAAGAAAACATGGTTCATGGATTTAGTATCAAATGTTGTGAATAATGAATGGTTGATTTAGGAGTTAGTACTAAATGATCAAATGTTTTTTGAATGTGCCATAATTATAGTTTTAAAATATTATTATGTTCTCATTTGATCCAAATCCACAAAATTTTATGAAAATATGATGTGGTTTATGAATGTTTATTTATGTGTTAAAGCTATTTTTGTTTACATTTTCTTAAATTATTTTGTTTCATTTGATTTCATTACAATTTTACATTCAAGGGTACAACATTACTAACTTCACCATGCCTAAGGATCATTTTTAAAAATTTGAAATTGAGTTAAAGGGTTAAAAAGTTAAAGAAAATAGGTGCAAGCAATTGTACATTAGACCTAGTATAGCAAAATGTTAAAAAATACATTTTATAAGCTTTACAAATGTACCACAAAGTTTTGAAGTAGAGGGGATTCAAAATAAGTTCACAAAATGAAAATAATCAAAATACATGTTACACATTGAACATAAGATATTTTTCCACATCAATACAATGGATTGCAATGCATCAATTCTCTAATACATAGATCTAATTACATTGATACAATAAAAAGTTGAAACAAAAAAATCATTAATATAAAGAAATAACAAACTTTCAAAGTTGTCAATGCATTTATGAACATGTAGCAAATAACCAAGTTCACAAATTGTAAATATTATGTAGGAAAATCTTACAATAAATTTTATTATCACAATTTTTTCTTTGATTTGATTGTTGTAAAAAATCACACAACTCGTTGCTGCCTTTTACTTGGTTATTAATTCCAATAACATGAATTGACTCAAGTTGTGAAAAATGCAGAATTTATTAAGGAAGTTCAGATTTCCTATTAATAAACATGCAAATGCACTTTAAAATAAACATATCAAAATTGAACTTTACTTGTGATACATTGTACCATAACCTTTTTTTTATCTCTCTCATCATGGATGTAAACTTGTATTCAAATTCGCTACCATGTGCACAATGTGAACTTGAACTTGAGTTCATTCCCACGTGCATAAAATTAATTACCAAAATGCATATTTCACTATGGAAATTTCATAATGATAAATGTATGCTTTCTAATTTGTTGTTTAATTCATTAACTTCCAAGGAGGAAAAAAATGAAATATCTCACATTCGAGTTGCATTTCTTTTTAAATTATAGTTACTTATTTGGCTAATACCTTTGAAATGATGGTTGACCTTACATATTTAACAATGAAATTATTTTTTAAAAATCAACAATGAATATGACAATATTCTACTTGCAACATCACTCACCTTCACATGTTTATCATTGTTTGACTTTTAAAAGTAAATTGAGTGTTGGAACTACTCCCATTTGAAATTGTTATTAAGAAAAAGAATGACATAGAAAAAGGAGAAAGAAAGAAAGAGAAGAGATGTTCAAGAGTTGTTTTCTTGATCTTCTTCTCTAGAAAACCCCATCTTCTTTTTTCTCTTGTTCCTTGACTTTCTAGCACACAAAAAATTACATAAACCACCAATAGATAATGCAATAAATGTCACAATAAAGCACTTAGTTTGCAAACAAAATCTTTCACCCAAATCCTTAAAAAAAGTTTAAATAAAAATCAATTTATAATATTAATAAAAAATATTTTAAAAACCAAGAAATGCAAACCATACCCACTTTTAAACCCTAAAAAATGCATCATGATCATGACATGGGAAACTTATGTTCCATGATTTCACCATGATTACTTAAATGTTAATAAAATATAGTCATGATCATGTAATGATACACAAAATGTTTGCACTACAACAAAAGGTGTCCCTCTACACCAAGTGATTTCATTGGATGTTGAATGAACTCATTAGTCATAATGAATGAGACCTAGTGGGGAAGTGGTGAATTCACTAACCTAGTGAACAAGGATTAATGAATTGCACCCACATTTTGTAGTAATGTTGATACACATTGTGGGCTTTGCTAAATTTGTAACAACCACTATTAATAATAAGGAATGGGCCAAACCTTGCTTGGGGATGGGTTTTGATGGGTGAATGGGCTTGCTAGGAGGTGGAATTGGCCTAACCCTACCTTGCTTTTTAATACATCAAGAACTTATAGGTGTTTAAACATGGATTTACATTTTATTTGGAAACTTGCTTTGCATAATTTTGACACCCTTAGGTTCATTTTCAAGGACCAATGTTTGTGTTTTTGTGTTGGCTTTGTTTGTTTAAATTAGGGGGTTGAGATATAGTAGTGGTCAAAAAAAAAAACAAGGGAACACCATGGCCACCACTAGCCAACAACAACAACAATAATCATTCTAGCATTTGACTAAAATTGTGAACACCAATATTTGAGCCTATTCAAGTGCTTTCCATTATGTGGAATTATTTGTTTAATTTGCTTGGGTGCATTCCACATGGTGGAATTTAATTCAATTTACTTAGATAGTAGGGTTTTTTTCTAGATTTTTGTCTCATCAACATTGTCATTGTTGGTGGTGGTTGCATTTGCCAAGAAAGTGGCCAAGGTTTCTCCAAACAGTTTAAAGTTGAACCAGTAAATTTTGATATCTCTATGCATGCAAGTCTCTTACAACTGCCTTTTTAGCAAGCAATTGCACTGTAATTTCCAAAGGAGAGAAAATGCGACAAAATTGAAACAATGTAGATGTTGAAATCATGGCGGTTGTAGTCCTTTAGAGACAAGCCCAAAAAAAAGACCACATTAATGGATTGTGTTTTCTTTTAAAGGCCACTATGTTTGGGGTTAATCATTTCATTAAAAGGTTGAATTATGAAGGTTTTTTTTAAAGCATATGTGGATAGTGGGAACTAAGCAACAAGGGAAAGCAATTGAGAATAGTAATACTTGGTATTAAAGGGTCCTTACAAAGCAAGTAAAGGCCAATGCAACATAAAATACATACCTCGTTGGGTCACCTAGCCCACTAGTTAGCCAAGAGCACCATGGTGCATCCTACAAATGTGTGAAGACACAATAAACTTTCCATTGCAAAGTTAGGTATCACTTGAAACTTTGTTGTACATAACTTTTGAAGTTGATCGACTTTCTTGTGAAGACAGTAATTAGTCCATTAAAGTTGCTTTTTAAGAAACTTTTGTGCGGTGTTACTTATTTTAGGTCTTGCAAAATTAAAGACAAGGAGTGAATCTTGTAACATTTTGGTATCAAGTTGTTTAGGTTATGTTGAAAGAAATAGAGTAATCACTACTAGAATTCCAAGTTTTTCAAATTGGGTTTTCAAACCAAAAAGTACCCCAAGTGACAATGGTAAAAAAATCCCCTTAGTTTTATAAGACAAGTCAATTTTAACAAGTCTAGTACAATTGGAATGATTTTTTTGATCAACCATAGGTTGGTGCTTTTGACCACGTTTTTTAACCAATAACCTTTTTGACCCATGGTCAAATTTGACACATTGTAAGGTTATTTTAATGTCCCTTGTGTCATCATTTGATACAAGCATTATTGGTCAAATCTTGGTTTGCCACATGGCATATGGCCATAAGGTTTGCCATGTGGCATATGGCTATAACATTTGCCTCGCCTACCACATGTATGTACCTACCTATATCCATACCTACTTATTTACCTTCCTTAAATTTATATACCTACATATAGGTTGAATAGGTCTACCTACTTTCCTATGTAGGTACCCACCTAGTTCAACCTACCAACCTAGGTAACTAGGACCTAGCTACCAACCTAGGTAAGCAAGAATTAGTTACCCACTTGGTGACTAGATCCTAAACCTTACTTAAATAATGTGATAAATATTTTTATTCTTATTGTGGGTCAAGTTTTTGATTGGCTCATCCCAAATGAAAGTTGTTTTTTGTTATGATAATGAAAGGCCACAACCTTTCTTTATGTAACTTTCAAAGTGAGAACGAAGTGACAAAGAATATGGGATAATTTTTCAAGTTGCATCTTACTTGCACACTATAATATAACTACAAATGAAGTTTCCCCCCTTTTTATGGCATTTAAAAAGTTCTAAATGATACAACTAATTAACTAAATGTTTAATTATCTAATGAACTTATCATGTAACTAATAATTTTACACCTAAGTTTTATTTATATTAGAATAATAATTAATATAAATAAATAATAATTCATGTAGAATTTCTCATCATTTGAACAAAAACTCATACATATTTCTATATTGCTCCATTGCATTTGACATAGGAAAATATTTTCCAATAATATAAATTTTGTGTCATTTAATTACTCAACTTCATAGTAGTTATTATAAAATTTAGTGATTTATTTCCTGTTCTTTTCAATAATTATAAGTTTTAGTAATTTAGTTATGTGATTGGTAGTAATTTTCTTAGTATAATTTGCAATAATGTAATTACTACAAATTTGAGTAATTTACTGTAAAATATCAGCAATTTAATACTCTAAATTTCAGAAATTTATTTGCTATAATTTTCAATAATTTCATTACTGAATATTTCAGTAATTCATGCTAATTACATTACTGTAATTTTCAGTATTTTAATTACTATCAACTACAGTAATTCAATTATTGTAATTTTTAATAATTTCATTATTTTTGCTTTTAATGATTTAGTTACTATAAACCCAATTACTGTAATTTCCTGTAATTTAATTACAGTAAATTTCAGTAATTTACAATCGTTTACCTATTTTTGTTTTCAGTAATTTAATTACAATAAATTTCAGTAATTTAAGTTTTACTAATTTAACTACATTAATTTCCAATCATCTAATTATTGTAAAATTTGGTAATTTAATGATTATCATTTCCAGTAGTTTAGTTACCGTAAACTTCATTGAATTAATTATTTTATTTTTCAGAAATATAATTAATATTTATTTCGGGAATTTAATGATCATATTTCCCAGCATTTTAGTTATTTCAATTTAAAGTAATTTAATGATTGTAATTTTCAGTAATCTAATTACTGGAGTTTTGAAGAATTTAATTACTGTTATTTTCAGTAATTCCACTATTACAAATTTGAGTTACTCAATTTCTCCAATTTTCAGCAACTTAATTCATATAATTTATAAAGGTTTTATTCCAAGATTTTATGATTGGTTAATTTTTATAATTGAAAGGAAAATAATTTTTGTAAATTATAGTAATGTGTTTTTTTTTGTAAATTTAAAGTAAACTCATTTACTTTCCTTAAATTAAAGTAGTTCATTTTCCTTAAGTTACTGCACAAAATAACTTAATTATTAGTACACTTAGCCTTCATGGATTTCCTTGGTGAATAATGAATTTATTTTCATTTTCCCCCTTTTTGTAGCAATTAAAATAATTTCCTCAAATGACAACAAATGGCCAAAGAGTACTAAATCATGAATATTCACAACTAAAAGACCTATGATACCGACCTATTATATGGAAATATAGGTGATTTTTTTTATTACAAATTTGTTTTCTTGACCAATGGTATTTGTATGGCCCTTTTATTAGCCTTTGATTGAGACAACTATTTTTTAAACTAGGGGGGCCTTTTTTTGGTTTTAGTTGATTGGATGGTTTATTTTACATATAGTCAAATCAATCATCATAGTCAAATTGAATAGTTAAAAGATAACCATGTCTTTCAAGGCCTTGGCCTTTAATCAAAATGTAGATGCAGTGTGGTCAAACATGACCATTCAGTCAACTTGCATAGTTTGAAAAACCTATAATTCTAGTAGTGAGTGATCATGACACCCAAGCCTATAGCAAAGTTAAAGTTTAGCTTTGGCATAACACCCTAGTTAGGGACCCTTATGAGGTTTCCTAGTTTTTTCCTTTTGATGCATTTAGTCTTGTGTGGTTGGCTTTGTAAATTTAAGATTGCTTTGTAATAATAGGTAGTCTTTAGAAAGTGGGGCTTATGTTCTTAATAGGCCTCTTTCTTAAGAGGCACCAAACATTCCATATTTCTTAGTTCATCTTGTCTCATCAACCTTTATAATTCTCATCACCTTTTTGCCTTATTATGCACCACCACATATTTATCCTCCACCCCATTTCCCATGCAAACCATGAACCACCCACTAGTTCCCCTTCCAATTGTAACAAACCACACACCACTTATTAGTTCCCCTTACTAATCTTCAACCTTTTGTGTGAATGTGCGGCACTAACCTTACATTTTCCTAAGCCCCCTTGATCTTACATAGGTAAACCTTTTCCCCCTTTTATTGGCCTTTATAGTTGCCCTTAACTAAACTCCCCAACCTACCCCCATCTTTTCAACACACTTGCAACCTCCACCTAAAGTTTCATGCCCCACCTATGGGCGCCAATTTATTAATCGAAGGTTAGTTCGTCATTAGTGTTTTTATTAAGCATCCAATTCTTTTAATATAAACCCTTATGACCATCCTAGTTCAATATCCCCCTTGTTCTCACCTTGCTTACATAAACCTGGGTTTGGGTTTTGTTATTGGATGTCTTAAGTCCTTTCATTTAGGTTTTCATTGTCTTTGATTGTACAACTGCATCATTATCATTCTATGACATGATATACGAGTGACATTTTGTTTTCCATTAAATAAGCTGACACATGACCCCTATGTATGTGATAACTTGACATTTGCACTTTTTGTTACCCCAATGATGTTTTACTTTGCCCCTTCATAGCAGGGCAACATGGCATAGGGAAATGTAGGTTCAATTCATGCGCTTTCTAGCAGGTGATTGGAAAAACTTGTAGGAAAAGTTTTTTTTACAGACCCAAGCTTTGGTGGCAAGTTTAAGCTTAATGCTTTTTCCTGAACATGATCTTCTAAATTATAAACATTTTTTTTACAATTTAGTTTTTAGATGTGTAAAGGAATACTTTTGAGCAACTCACGTTTTGGCACCATTTTCCCCTACACCCACATCCTTTGACACCACTTCAACTTTCACAACATTACATCTTGAATCGGATGGCTATTTTTCGATTTTTGTAAAAAATTATGAGCTAGACCAAGACCTTGAACTTTCTTCTAATTCCTTCAAATTGACATTCCAATGCATGTTGCATTTATCAACAAATGGTCATTTTGAGATGGTTTTTGAACACCTTCAAGATTGTTTTCATCAAAAAGATTCAACGTGTGGATTCTTGTAGTTGTTTCAATTTTGTTTTCATATCACATAAGGTCACATTCCACCTCAAATTACATGTGTCTTTGGAGCAACATGCTTATTAACCATGACCAAGCTTTTAGGTGGAGTTCATTCCATTGTATTGGGGGAACATTGTATCGGATCACAAGTTACGTTTTATGTTTTCAATTTCACGACACCTTTACAACACATTTCTACTTACATCAATTTCAAGTTACAACCAAGGGCGGTTATGAACAATAATCCATGGCATTAGGTGCACCTTGAACCTTCACCCTGACTATATTGTTTTTAAGCTAGACGTGACAAACCGCCTTCAATTTAGTGTCAAGAGGGGTCATATTTCAAGAACTTTGTGTAACAAGTGGAGACATCATACAATTTATCCCCTTTGTGCATGCATTTTATGCATTTGAGTCTCCCTTATTTTAAAATCACTATAATCATGAAGGTGATGTCACAATCATCCCATTTGCCATGGGAACTTATCAAGATGATCATTTGGGAAGGGCATTATTCACTTTAACTCACTTCAAGGCTATACATTCTTAATTAATTATTTCCTTTCTTGTTTACTTCCATCCATTGCAAATGACATTCACATCATAAGACCCCCTTCAATTGTATCATCTGCATATGAACATTTATAGATCGAATTTTGTGTAATAGGTCTTCATATCCAACTTCGAAAATGTGTAGCATGGTCATCTTTTAGCTTGTCGCTTAACTTTAACACCCCATTTTAGTTTACCATCCCGCCAAAAAGAATTAAAGTTTTGGGGGTTCCATTGGGCACCTCATCATTCACATCATCCTTCATTAAAAATGCCATGTTAAAAGATGTTCGACATGTGGACCTTCTCCTTACAATGGGTGATGTTCAAGTAACATTTAAAATTTTAACTTATGCTTCATGCAATGACCATCGAATATCTTATGATACACACCTCCCTCCTCCACTTTCATAGATGCCCTTACTTCTTTTGACTCATCCTTCCTTGAAATGTTTAAGCATTTCTTGGGTTTCGAATCTTTTGATAGCCCAAAAGGACTTTTAATTTGTAAATAAACTTTCTCCTAATAACTTTTGGTGGCATTAGGTTCATACCAACAACCACCATCACCCCTTGTCCAAGTAGTTATTTAGGGAGTTGGGCCTTTGTAGTTTCAATCATAGTTACTAGGTTTATGGTTGATCAACTTCCCTTCCTTTTTGAAGCTTTAGCATGAGTTGATAACAACACTTTCTTTTTCCAATAACACTTCAAGGCGACATGTGATCTTTTATTGTTCTCAGTTCACACATTTCTTCTTCCATTTGAAAAACTCATTGAACAACAAAATGGTTCAATTTCAAGATTCTATCTCGAAGCGTTTGCACCATCATACCCTTTCCAACATGCTCTTTGATAAAATATTTGACTCAAACCCATTGTGTTCAAATTTTATCATGTTCTGGCCTAAGGGTAGGCACTTGGTTTACAACTTGAATAGTCTTCCCACCTTTTTAATTATCTTCCCCAATTTTTTCCATAGTGTTTCAAACATGATTTGAATTATCTAATCCTTCAATTGTAGGTATTTTTTGATGCATATGCACACATCCCATCAACCCAATGGGTATCCACTTCTTACATTCAAACATTCATGGCAATGAGTGCATAAGAACCCATGATGTAATCGTGACACCTTTGTTGCCATTGTGTGAGATGTTGGTTTCCATGTGGGATGAGAACAATTACATGCGCTTTTTTCAACCATGTTCAACTTTTCTTGTTGATGCGCCAACATTGTGTTCACTAAAGATGACATTCACACACTAGACGACATTGTCATTGTTGACCCAACACGAGCATATTTATTTCCCCGATCTTGTGCAATTCAAGGATTTGCTACTTTGGATGTGGCTCAAGTCAAAGAAAAGAAATATTACAATTAACACCCAACTAATCAATTCCTACTTTTAACAATTAAGATATTTGAATATCTACATAAACAAGTTGATGTGTTTTTAGACGATTGTGCCAATGCCATTTGAAACTTGAAAGGGCTAAAAAGCCTTCATTTTTTTATCTTAATTATTTTTCTTTGTAAAAAAATTTAAATCATATTGCAAAGGATGTAAGCATCTTCCATCTTAAGTTGGGTGGTAGGTGTAGGCCTAACTACTTCCTAACTTTCACCTCTTAGGACACACCTACCATCATCACGGCCAACCTAGTTCTCGTGGTTGATTTTTGACATGAAGAAACATGATTGATCTACTACAAGCGATCATTCATTTTTAGACATTGAGAGACTTTTTAACATTTGGTTTGAGCTAACTTAATGTCCTGTAAATTCTCCCTTTTCTTTTTTCTTATTCCTTTGTACATTTTCCAAGTCTACGGTGTGTTTATAAATAAAGTTTTGCAGGGTTGCATCAAAGTTACCCATGGATTTCCCCAACTGAAAACTATTTAAAACCTTTCCAAAATCCATTTTCACCTGTTTATTAAAATAGGGTAGACCCCTGTTGTAAACAGCTGCCATCAAAACCTGGCTATCATTTTATTCTTGGGTGTCCCGATAGCGCGGGCCGCAACGACAGAGAAGCGCAGCAAATCCGTGTTTATAGCAAGTTCCAAATTCACTACACCATCTCACTTTTTGCCTCTCGTCGTCGCTGTCGCTGTCGTCGTCGTCTTCTTCTCCTCCGTTTTCTGTTGTCGACATCCTTTTTGCACCGTTGTTGTTGTTGTTGTTGTGGCGTGTCATTCATTCTGTTGGAGCTTTTATTTTGTCTCAAGCATCCTGTTTGTGTCCGCTTCGATGTCGAATCGCTGGCTGTTGGAACAACAAGCTATTACAATTCTTCCATGCGAGTTTGGGGAGTTGTTGTTGAGAGGTTCTTGCACGTCCGGAGTGTTGGTAGATCTTACTTGCTTCAGGGATCTTTGAGGAGATTCACGCACCTTAAGGAAGGCGGAGAAGCTCTTGAAGAAAATAGCGGAAGAGGAAGAGGAGCAAGAGTAGAAGGAGAGGAGAATAAGAGACAGATGAGCACCTACTATGTCTCGCATGGATCGCCCATGCTGGCTTCGGAGGACACGCCTGCCAGGGATTTTCTGAAACAATTTGCTGCCCTGCATGTCCCTGAGAGGTGAACAATGTCGTGCCGGATCGTTGTCTTTGTTTTTTCTTTTTGTTTTTTTGGGAGGATTTCTTTCTTAATCTTCTCTTGTCTCTTGAATGCGATGAACTGATTGTTCGTCAAGACACGGCATTCGTTAGGAACTCTGGAAATACTACTACTGTGCAGGCCTAAGGCGATTCTTGCGATCTCGGCGCATTGGGACACAAATGTGCCTGCGGTGACTGCTGTGAGCAAGAATAGCACAATCCATGATTTCTATGGCTTTCCATCGGAGCTTTATCAGGTCTGTTGTACTATGTGACATTGACATGCTGATGCTTTCTTGTGTAAAGCATATGATGAAGAAAGAATGCTGCTACGTGCTACTGGTTGGTGTGTTTTTGTTCCCAGAACTTTGAGGAGATTCTAGTTGATGATGATGAGGATAATCAAAGAATCAAAATTGCAGTTGCTCAACTTCTCTTTTCAACCCGAAGCAAATTTTGATTGAAATTGCTAACCCCACAACTTGTGAGCTCCATGCAGTTTTGGTTCAAATCTATGATGTGAGAACAAAGTGTAAATCCTAAATTTGTACTCTAGGGTTTCTAAAAGAAGTCTCAAAGTTATTTGCAGAAATATGACATTTGACTGTTGTTTGCCTCTGTGGAAGGAATTTAACTTCACGTGGTTGAATTTTTTCCCATTTTTCAACATGTGTAACACTAATTTTGGATTAGAGTAGCAGTTCAGTACTAAATGGACTTGCAAGAGAGCTCTCTCATGAGTGAAATCTGTCTTCTTGAAACATCAAATGCCCTGAAAATTGTCAATTCCTGATGAGAACGGAAACTTAGGAAACTCTGGTTAACTTGAAATGACTGATTGTTTAGTTTGCTTCCGATTAAGTAATTGTGAATTGTTAGGTATTTTGACTTTGTTCATGTAGCCTAGAGAATGCAAAGAAGTATTTTGTTAAATGGGATACATAGAGTCTGGCCTTACTTGAGAAATACATGCAGTGTTCTGGAGTTTGCACAAAGTATGTACTGCTGTGCATTTCAGAAATCACTGGACAACTGGTTTCAAAATTGAACAGTATGTGTGGTACTATTTGATGGTGAAAATCATCCTCTTCAGAGAGTTCCAGAATGAGTTGGCACATTGTTTGCAGGTTTGAAGTCTGCAGCTCCTTTGTACAGTTAGTAAGTATCTTGTGTGTAGTCTCCTGGTAGAATACAGTCCACGCCACATATGTGGATAGTGATTGACATTTTCCATTGGAAATGCTATTCAGTTGCAATACCCAGCACCAGGGATGCCAGAACTGGCTAGAAGAGTGAAGGAGCTCCTTGTTAATGCAGGATTCCAAACGGTTGTTGAAGACAAGAAGAGAGGGTTGGACCATGGTGCATGGGTGCCTTTGCTGCTCGCATATCCAGATGCAGACATCCCTGTTGTCCAGCTCTCAATTCAAAGCTGTAAGGATGGAGCGTACCACTATAAGTTGGGTCAGGCACTTGCTCCTCTCAAGGATGAAGGCTTCCTTGTATTGGGCTCTGGAAGTGCGACCCACAACCTGAGGCAATTTGATTTCAGTGCAACTGGTATTGTGCCATGGGCAAAGGAATTTGATGACTGGCTTTATGAATCATTAAACAATAACAGGTTTGGATACTATCTCCTTAATTATTTGATGGCTTTCTGAACAATGTGTCTGTGATGGGAAAGACACAAGAGGTTGGGAGAATCAGATACCTGCATTGAGGTGCGAAAACTTTGAGCTGCTTTCTTCAAGTCATTTCAAAACTGAGTTGTAGTATTTGTTGCAGACATGAGGAGGTGATAAACTGGTTAACAAAGGCACCTCATGCTCGCAAAGCTCATCCTTCTCCTGATCATTTTGTGCCTCTGCTTGTGGCCCTTGGAGCTGCCGGTGAGAAGCCAACTACTGAGCGAATTCACAGCAGCTTTCAGATGGGCACATTCTCTATGGCTTCCTTTGCCTTCCATGGAACAGGGCCTAAATAGGAGCCAATCTCTGATGCATTGAGATGGATACACTCTTTGGTCCTTAGCAATGGATGCAGATATGTTTCACTTTCTCCAGCATTTTTGTTTACTAGAACTGTAAACAATAATACTCTTCCCTTTACACTTCTCTTTTGTGGAAGCTGAGACATCTGAAAGTTGAAAAGACTGAAATAGTGGGGAATATGTTAAAAGACACTAAAGGATGGAAACGAGACTGAAATCCTGGAATGTTCATATTCAAAGTAAATATATGTATGTCATCCTGTTTCTGGAGTTCATCTATGATGGCAGTTTCTCTTTTGTTTATGTCAGGAATATTCTGTGGGACTTCGGTATTTCAGTTCCATATATATCCTATTTGTGTAGACTTTTCAAATGTCCAACTTGATCAAAGATTGAAGTGAAGATCTGACTCAGGTAAGCAAACCATATGCCATATGACTGCGACATAGAATGTTTGCCATCTACAAACAGATATAAAAAAGTTTGTCCATGTCAAAAGTCATAAAACTGGCAGTTAAGAGGATGATTTAGATGCACAATCTGAGAAGAAGGAAATTGACAGTGGTTGAAATGTGTGTTGAAAAGTGATTGAATTCTTTCGAGAAGAAGTGTTTGGAATTTGACAAAATTTACAAGCATCTTTTTCTGCTATAAGCCTGGATGTACCTTGCACAAATGATGATTGTTGGTTGGTGTCTCTTCAAATTTCCTCACAAGTTTGTTCTAGCCCTGCTTTGCATGTGTGAAGGGTCAGAAAGAAAGGTCTTTGAAAGGGACAAGAAAATAGATCCAGAAGGAACAAACCGTATGGAGACTGTTAACCTGAGCTGAGCAGCACAGTCTCTTCTCTCATGAGCTTCAGAGAAGGTTGTGTTTGCTGCTGCTGCTACCACACTCCACACTGAATTCTCCAACCACGATCAACACAGGTGTGTGTTTCAGTTTGAACTTTCAATCCAAAAACTGGGTGGGTTACATGCAAGGGACTAGGCCCACACACCATCAATTAGAGGCCTGATTCTCTTGGAATCCTTTGACAATCCCAGAATTTCAATGAGGCCATCATCATTCTTGTTCACTGAGTCTGAGGTTTCGATTTCCACCCCTAGCTCAGGTTCAATGTCAGCTGATGATGCTGGTATGAGAATGAATTCAGCCCCTTCATAGTTGAGAAAGTCTGGTGGATCAGCAGGCACAAAACGCCTAGACCCAAACTTGGCTTGCAGATGGGCTGGGAACAGAGCCCTTCTCTTGCTGCCAATACCTGTAGATGGTGGTGCTGGTTGTTCTGGATTCTTGATCTGTGGACCAGAACAGGAAAACCCTTGTGAAACCTTGTGCAAATGGCAGGAAAACTCAAAAGTCTGTTCCATCAAAACTCTTCAGTTTCCAGGTTCCCAAGGACCAAACAAAAAAACGAAACTGATTCCCAAATATCTTACTGGATTATTGAGCATGTAAATCCAATGCATTTTTTACTGCATCATTCACCTGGATAATGTAAGATGCCTGATCTTCAATGTTGAGGGCATCCTGTGGCTCATGCTTCTTGTGGGGACCAGGATATTCAAGCTTGTAGACCAAGCGAGTATCTGTTCTTGTACCAGAGTGATGGTGGACGAGAGTGTAGACACCCTCACCAACAGGTCTGGCAGCTGGATTGACCCTATGACCACGAGTCTTTGTTTCATATTCCTCTACAAACCAAGAAAGTGTAGCATGTGAGGCTAAAATAATCAAAAATCAAAAGGATGATGATGCAAACCATAGTTTGACCAAAAAAAAAAGGGTGCATCATCATGCCATGATCAATCTCAACCTATTCTATCAACACACCTGCAGCAAGCATTTTCTTAAGGTCATCAGGGTTGGTGGTGACAAGCTCAACAAAGCCCCAATATGGCCGAGTGCGCTTAGTAGTCTCTGGAAGACTTTTCCGTCCCATCACAATGTATCTGAACAAGGGCTTCTTCCCAATTTCAATTTTCTGGTCCACAAAAAAAAGGCAAGTTCCCAAATGTGAGTCTCTCTGTCATTGAAAGCAAGTGAGGTTGCAATCATAATTCCATTGCAAAAAAACAGTGTAAATTTACCTCTGCACCGTCACCTCCATGTTTCCCTTCCTCAACAGCTCCATTTTTTCTGGAGTTCTGGCTCACCTCATTTTGTGCACTGTCAGAAACTTCAGCTTTTACTTCTTCCTCAGCCTTTTGCCTGAGCTCATCAGCAGCAGGCTCTGGTTTCACAGCAGTACTACTCTTCTTCTTCTTCATCTTCTTCTTCTCCTTCTTCTTCTTCTCTACACCCTCCTCACTGTCTGACTTGATCTCTTCTTTTTCTTTGAGCTCATCATGCCTAAACTTACCCTCTTTGCCTGTGTGCATAAGTACCACCCACCCCGTGCAAACAAATCCTGTATCATAAGTGTCATTCTTAAAAGGGTCAGAAGGTGCTTGCCACTTTCAAATCTTCTAACATGACTTCCGTCTTTGTGTGAAGAACAACATGGACAAGCAGCAAAACTCTGCAGGAGCAGCAACTGTTCATTTACATGACACCCATCATTTTTCCTCTGTTCCATTTTCCTTGCAATTTCAAGCAAAATGGTGATGCCTCCACCACCACATGTACATCTTCTTGTTGAACTCTCTGTACACATGCATGTCCTTGAAGTACATACAATTCCCTTACAAGCAATCCCAAGTAAAGGATCATGCCTCCAGCGCCTGTATAGGGTCTTCTTGCACATAGTCCTTCTTGAACACTATGCATATGTATTCCCTGAAGTAGAATTCCTTTGCAATTTCAAGTAAATGATGATACCTTTCAGCACACATACAATGTGTGCACTAGTTGCTGAAGAATTTTCTCACATACTTCCTGTGAAGGAAGTGTAAGGACAGGACTTGTGTAAGGGCCTTGTGTGCAGCAGGGCTTTAATCCCTTGCTGTGTCCTTCATTGCTACAAACTTCAGACCTTGTGTGCAGAAGGGCTTTGATCTGAGTTTCATACGTGTTTCTTCCAATTCTACAAACTTGAAAACTGTATTACAACAGACAATAAAACTGGATTTTGACAAGCAGTTTAGAAGGAGACTTGATAGGAGGAACCAAAAAAAAAAAAAACTGTGTTAGAAGAAACTATGCCTGAATCAGAGCTTTGCTTCTCCTCCACTGCTCCTCTCTCACCAGCAGCAACCTCAGGCCGCAAGACAAGGTACATGTGTTGGACATCATCTCTGCTGTGCGGCTCCTCAACTGAGACTTTCGGCCTGTAGAAGAAGTAGATTTCTCCTCGTTCCTGCAGCAATGCAATTTCTCTCAACATCATCATCATCATCCTCCGCCTCCTCCATGGTTGCTGCAGGCAGCCAGCAAGCTCTTTTTCTGCAGGCCTCCCTTTGCATCTTCTTCTTCCTCAGTTCCTCATGACTTTCCTTACTATTATCGTTCACGTATCATGCAAAATCTCTCTCAAGATGATTATCAGAGCTTTTTTTTTTTTCTTCGTCTTCTTCCTTGCACATTTCTTCACAAATTGTCTGTCTTCCACGATTTCATGCAATGAGAGCATAATTTCTCAGCTACAATCTTGAGCATTTCTCAGCTTGACTCTTATATTTGCATTGCATCGCAGCAACGACGACGACGACAACATCAACGTGGAAGTTTACGTGAGTGGCAACAACGCACCAGAATCTCGTAAGGTTGTTGTGGCGCGTCTGGTGGTGCATCATCATCCCCGGTTGCCATTTCTCTTTCGGCTTCAGACTTGCAAACTACACCTGCAAATCCAAATCTCTCTTGCGCTCTGTGTGTGTCTCTGTGTCTCCAATTCTTCAATTGCATGTTTCTATTGCCTTGTGCTTTCTTTCCCGTTCACAAGATCTTCGGATCTTCAACCGTTGCATGGCGTGGATTTTGTGTCGCCACGTTGCTGTGGACATTAGTATGGCACAGTGCGTGCAAAGACGGTGTCGCGTCTGCAGCTCGTTGAGCACACGTGGTAAGCAATCCATGCGCACTGAAGTCTTCTCTCCTTTCCTCTCCCTTCTGGCAAACTAGAGATGGTGACCTGGACATCAAGATCTGGTGCAATTACGCCTGAGAATCCAGGATCTGTTCAGGATGACGAAGATCGGCAAAGGAGCAAATGCGAATGGCAAGAAGAAGCCGCCGCATACATCATCGTCAGAGGAAGGATCGCTGCAGTCTGTGCCTGAATCAAGACAGGAAGCGACAGTACAGGTTTTGAAACAAAGTCGATCTGTCTTGAAGGTTTTGGAAACGGACACGTCTTTTGGAATCGAAGAGGTGGTGGTCTCTCCAGGCAGCAAGAGGAGAGAGAGAGAGAGACACAGAGAGAGTTCGGTACATGTCTTTTTCTTGTGTCCCAAGTCATGACTGAGAATCCTGAATTTTGTGATGATCTCAGGATCCTTTGGTGCTCCTGGTAGAGAAAGGACTTTCTTCTCGAGGTTTGCACTTTGTGATTCTTACGTGTTCTCATCATGCAGATTGAGTTTGTTCAGATATATGACATATGCTTGAGCAGCTGCTGAATCTTGAACCCTTCTGCTGTTTCCTCTAAACCCTAAACCCTTTTGTTTAATGATCAAAACCCATGCATGGAAGAGATCGTTGGTTGAGAGAGTGTGGACACAGGTTGACATGATGTATATAGCACAACTAGTGAATCACTCACAAGAGGAAAAGAAACGAGAAATTGGGAACAAGAGATGAGGATGGTGAGTGGACTGAGCTCTGGCAACAACTTGTCGAGCAGCAGGGACTCTGCAAGTAGCACATCAAGCAGCAGGAATAGTGGAACCAAGGTTCAGGAGAAGAAGTTTGACTTGTACACAAAACAGGATCGTGCATACCAAGGGATGACAACCACCTTAGACATTGTGCCAAAAAAAAGGCTTTGCATGAAGCCACAAAAGGATGTGACATTTCAGATTCCTCATGACTCTGATGGGTTGAAAGCACTCACAAATGCAAGTGATGGATTGAGGCTGCAACAAAAAGAATGTGAGGTGTCTCCATTTCTTACCAGCTCTGGCAGCAGAGGGATGATCCACGTACACAGTGACTGGGAAAAATCAAGAGGTACTCCAGCAACTATTCACATGTCCAACAAACTATTGCCAAGCTTGAAGAAGAAGAAGCAGACTAAGGAAGTTTTACACAAGGTCAGAGGAAAAGCATCATCTGAGGAAGTCGCAGGAGTTGAGAACATGAGGAGAACATTCCAGATGCTTGACACAACAGAGGTCAGTCATCCTGATGACAAACAACAATGGCTAACCCTTTGTGACAATGAAGACAACCCTGTATACCGAAGCTCCATCACCCTCAGGCCTTTGACCACTCTGCCCTACTTGGTGCAGACAGGGACAGTAAAGTGCTCTGAATGCCAGAATGTTCAGGTTTCTCATTCTTACTCCTCTTGAACATTGTTGGGTGTAAATTGATGTGTCTCTCTTTTTGTGGGACAAAAAGAATTGTCCTGTGAATTCAAACTGTGCTTCATAAATCCAAGAAGACATGGCAAGTTTTGTTTTATGGCTTGTCACCTTCATTATGGACATTGATATCAGTCAAGGTTTTTTGCATGTCAAACAAGAAGTCATCTACATACAAGCATTCTTTAGGCCTGTGAACGCAACTGTTTTTGTCAAATATCAACACTATGTGAATGCACAGAATCGGATAAAGATGCTGGAGCTGAAAGATTCTGATTCCTCAAAACTGCAAGGGCAGATACATGCTCTGGAGAATCAAATGGGAAAGACGGAGCAGCAGAATGAAAGGTTCCAAGAGAGGAATGAGGCATTGGAGAGCAGGCTGGTGGCTTTTGAAGTGGAGCAAATGAAGCAAAGGAGGATAATCAAGGTTTTGGAAAACAGGATTGCTCAAGTTGGATGTCCACCTACAGGGGCTTCTTTTCTGCCTGTTCTGTCATTGGGCCGGAAGTCAGTACATGTGAACCGAGTAACAGCACAGAACATGGCATGATGTGTTTCTTGTCACTTGAGCTTGAAGGCTATCAACAACAAAATACTACTCTCTGAACAGCAATGAAACAGTAAAAGGTACCCACCTCTTCTCTCTGTCTTCTTTACCGAGTATTTCACTTTCATATTTTCACCTAATACAGTTTTTGGCAAACATGAAGAGATACTTGGTCATGTTGGTGTCATTCTTCTTCATATTCTTCAGCTGTTTTCTAGTCAACTTATAATCAGTCAAATGAGGCAGTGGATTGTGATTTGGAAAGTATAGTGTTTGTTAAAATTCTCAGACTCCAAAGACAGCAGGACATTTCTAGATTGGAAGGTTGTCCATCCAGTATATATATTTTCATTTGTACGGGGAAACACATGAAAACTTTGGAATAGTAGAAGTTGGCTTTATGACAGGTAGTAAAGACTCCACAATACCAAGAGTTTTTCATTTTGAGTTTCAGGAGGTTTTTGCAGCCTCTTTTACAAAGCTTGTTGTTAGTTTGCAACAAGGTTTAGGGTTTAGGGTTTTAGATTGGTTTCAAAATTGAAACTGGACTTGTGTTTCTGTTTTCTAGATAAGATGCTGGCCATTCATTGGTGATGTTGGCTTAGCAGCAAAACCAGCCTTATTATCAACTTCAGCTTGAGAATGATCCTTTCATGACAGAGCCTGAGTTTGTGAATGCTTCCAAAGCATTGGAGGAATCTTGTCTGCAGTTTTTGAGCTGATGGGGCTTTGAGTTGATTTTTACAACTTCTCATATTTGGACGAGGGCAACCATGCTGGAAATGATGCCTCAAATCGTGAAAAGATTTGTGATTTTGTCAATTTACATATCATATTACCTATACGTGTTTCATAACATATGGTTTTGTAACCTTTGGAGACTTGGATGCTACTATGCATGTGTGATAATGGTCACATTTTGTTGTGTTGCTTGTTACATGTAAAGACATGTTGGGATATATGCTTTATCAAACAATAGCTGGATGGGTGATGTCATAAGGATAGGACATTTGACAACAACAAAGGAGGTGGAGGCTAGGGGGTGGTCAAAGTGTTTGGCAATGTGCAATGTTCAACACAACACAGATTCTCAAGCACGTTTATAAGGTAATGCTCGCTGATAGGTTGGTTATACCTTCAAGCACTTCCTCCTCACATAGCTTAAAGCTAAATTTGTTTATGTTTTAGAATACAATCAAACAACCTTGCACAATTATGTTTAGGGTAGTGTGAGATGATGGCAAAGCCCTTGCAGGAATTTCCTAGTGTATTTGGAGGCCACTTTATATCCGTGAATATCTCTGCTAGAAAAGATGAGGGATCTTTACTATTTATAGGCATACATCCCTCTCAGTCTTTAAGGAGTAGGAAGCACTCTGCCTTTCACAACTCAACTCATGCAATTACAAAGCCAGACAAACACATATCTTTTGTGGACTCCAAATTGAATTGAATTAGTTGTGTTTGACCAATACATGCTTGGGGAAAACCTAAAATCATACATGCATGTCTACTATCTTTGGGCAATAATACAATTTTGTAACACAAAAGGCAACAACAAATACAAACAAATTAATCAATTAAAACCTAATTTCATTATGACTTTTTTTTTTATTAAATTTTTATCAAAGCTTTATTGATGTTTTAAAATAATATCAAATTAATTAAAAACGTTTATATTTCAAAAAATAATTTTATATTAAAATTTTAATTTATTTTAAAGTTGACCTGTTTTATTTTAATCACTTTTTGCATAATCTTTCAAAATCATTTTTTAAGAATCTTGTTTTAATAATATTTAAAGGAATTAAAGCTAATTATTTGTATGTTTATCAAAAAAAAATTATTTAAAAAATTAGTCATGTGAATTGTTTTTTACATTTCATGGTGATATGAAATCTTGTGATACAAAAAAGGTAAGTGACAACCCCAAAAAATTCCAATGACAAAGATTCATCAAAACTTGTTTATGTAGGATGGGATTTTGGTGATTGTCGTTGTGACAAATCCAAAATCATTTCAGATTATAATTCATCATAATTTGTTTGTATTTTGTTGTTTGTCTTGCACCCTTTCAATGATTTTGTCTGTTTGTATCTTGTTGTTTGTCTTACACCCTTTCAATGTTTTTTTTTGTAAAATCAAGAATGAAAAAAAATATTAATGAAACAAAATGACATCTAGTAAAATTTATCTTTAAAAAAAATAAAATTACAACAAAACTATTATGTCCGCACAAAATAATTTAATCATCGTTATTGGTAGTGCAAAGCAACATGAAGCCCAAATAAAATGATACGGAGGCATGACTAAATTGGTTACCCAACATTCATATCTTGAGAAGAAACCCAACAAATAGATGGGTAGAATTCAAAACAACCCATCCATTGGATGGGTGCACCCAAAATCTACACATGCATGTCCATTAACTTGGGGCAATAAAAAGCAACGTAAAAGGTATGGGGCATATGTGTGTTGTGATACTTTGTTTAAGAACAAATTCACACACAATTTTTAATACATTAATTCTATCAATATAGAATAATTCAATTAAGGGACTTAATTAAATATCCATTATGCCATAATATTGTGTGATCAACTTTCACATTGGATAAATAAAGACAATGTTTTCATGCACATGTAAAATTATGTTTTTTCCATTGCCCATAATTTCCATTCAAATTAGCAACGTTTTTTTGCATTCAAAATGTGCGTTAATGTTGTATCTTCTTGGATTGGTAAGGGTAAGAGTTCCAATTTTTTTTAATGAAAAAATTGTTATTATTATTAATGTTTTGGTTTTATGGATCATTTTGTGACACTTTTCAAAATCTCATAATATGGTGAAAAGTTTCAAAATAATTATAATTTCAAAAAATATATAAGCCAAAGATGAACAACCCTTTTGCATGCATTCATTTGGTTTTTTTTAAATCACTTTATTTGTGTTTGTTGTGCTTTTGTCACCCATATAATTTAATATGCCTTGTGAATTTATTTTTTCGATTATGATGACATGATGGTGAATTGAACCCATAGCCATTTAAAAAATGGCCTTGAATCCCCACCTATTGTGCTATTGACTTATGTGCCAAATGCCATCTAAAGGTGGATTACACTAAAGGTCAAATGAAAAACAATTATTGTAGTACCTTCACCATATTAGCATAAATTAAATTATTTTTCGTTAAGCTGAACTTTTGAAATATTATTTATTACTTGTGCTAAAATTTTAATAAAATCAAAAGTTCAACTATTAGGTCTTGAACCATAGACCTTCCATGATAGTAGTTTAAAATTGAAGCAATCTAAACACACTAGACTGTTCCATAACATTCACAAAGCTCTATTTATTATTATTTATAACCATTACCTATTGAAAATTTTTAAATTAAAAAACCAAGTGCCAAAGTAAAGATTTCAAATTAATTAATTATTCAACATTTGTTGTTGAAAGAGTAAAAGTACTATAGTAGTGGCCTTGATATTTCATCTTGGTTCCTTTTTCACCAAAATGTAAGTCTTTGAAGATTTTGATTGACCTTATAATTGTTTACATTGTAATGTGAACCATATATAAAATTGGTTCAACAATTGCAAATAATAATCAAATGACCAAGTATTATTGTATAGGTAATCAATTTCTAAAAAACCTTTTTATATGTTCACAATATTTGCATGTGTCAAAATGCCAAACAAATATGTTGAAATAGCACATGAAAACACATTTTCATTTATGTTATTTGACTTGGGCTTTGTGTTGTTGTGTAGCATAGTGACAATCAATTAATCAATTGATAAAAAAAAATGAATTGATTTTGTGGAAATTAAGTTTCATTCAAATGAAAATATTGAATGACATTGCAAAATGCATCTTAAATTAAATTGAAATTCAATTCAATTCAATTTAGATTTAATTGAATTGAATTCAAATACATTGATTGGAATTTGAATTAATTTCAATAAAATTTTAATTCAACAATTGAATTAAGATTCAATTCAATTGAAAAAATTGGGATGCAAATTGGTGGATAAGGATTTGTTTGTGAATATGGTGTTGGAAAAAAAAACTTTAAAAAAATGCAAATCCATGCCAATGTTTTCTTTTTGGGTGAATTTTCACATTGTGGTGACAAAAGAAACTTGAAAAAGTTAGAATTTTTTTTAAAAAAAAAGTGCAAATTCAACTAGATTTACTAGTTTTTTGACATTTGTTTCCATTTGAACCTATGTCACAATACTGAAAAGAACCCTAATTCATGCATTTTTCCTTGGGACTGGGCTAAATATATTTCACTAGAAGAGAAATTGTCATTTGCAACTAGTTTTTGCAACTAAAAAATGTCATTTGCAATTGAAAAGTAATTACAAATGACGATTTTTCTTCTATTGTTTTGGGCTCAAATTTGGTAGGAAAAAATGTTATGAATCTTATTGGTCCTACCTAAACCACTTACAATGAATCATCATCACCAAAATTTTGAAAACATATTTTCATTTACATTATTTGATTATCACCAACAACAGTGATAGAAAGAAATTTTCTTTGACCAAACATATTCATAAACAAAATTGAAAGTTTGTTAATGAATATATCACACATTTAAATTTTCATTATTCTCATCAAATGAATCAACATCAATAACAATCAAAATCTTATAGTAGCTTTAACTATCAAGCTAGACCAATGAAATGAACATAATTTTTGAAGCAAAAGGAAGTCATTTCAGATGTCATTTCACAAATAATGCTTAATAGATATTTCATTTGATGACTTACACCAAGTGGAATGTCAAGGGAAGCTTTTATTCAACATTGAATGGTTAAGGCATAGCACATAATGGGAGGACATCTGCCATCAATTTCTATTGAATTCCATGGGTGCATTATGTCAAAGGGTTTAGGTTAATAACGTGGTGGGAAATTTCGAAAGTGTGGATACTTGTACAAATGAATTTATTTTATTTGTCCCTAATATTCCATGTTAAATACTTGGCAAAAGATTTACCAAGAATTGAATTTAAGATCAATTGTTTTCAAATCAAGATAATTCTTACCATTGAATTAGGTTATCATATATCTTTTTAAAAAAATTGAACCATGTACCTTTATTTTCAATTGTCAAAACTATGAAATATCCAAATTTCATTGTTGTTGAGTCCATTTATTTGAAATTTTTTTTTGACAAAATTGACTAATCATTAGCGATAGGTTTGATAATTGAAAATCAAATGTGAAAATGTTTTCATAATAGACATTAATTGGATGATTTTTGATCTCAAAGAAGCTAAACTATGAACCATTCAGGTAATGCATGGATTAAGTATAACATATATAAACTCTAGGACCAAACTAAAAATCCATATAAAATTTTGAAATATTTTTTAATATATTTGAAAAACCATGATTGAAAACATCAAATAATCATAAATATATTTGTCCACTAAGATTTTTAAAATCATAATTATTGCATTTAAATATTCATCAAATCAATGAAATTGTTTCCCATTCTATTCATATAAGGTACAACAATCAAAGGAATGTATATATGTCAACCAATTAATTAGTTGATGAGGAGTAACACAATGTTTTACACAACACCACCCATATGAGAAGGGCAAATTTTTACCAAGAAATAAAAATTGAAAAATGACATTATGTTCAATTTGGAATATGAGTTAATTTGTAACAAAAGGTACATTGGCTTTGTGGAAATTTTGTGATTGAACTCAAAAGAATGGCATGAAAAAAATGAGGTTAGGAAAGCATGAAACAAATGTGATGAATAAATCATGAAAAAAATTTCTTTACATATTTAGATGAGTTAAATTATATAATGCAAATATCAAAACCTAAGAATTTTATTTGCAAGATAACAATTGTGAATTTTACATGTCAATGGATTTTTTTTGATTGTGAAATTTTTTAATATCCTTTCAATAAATTGTAGATTTTGATGGTATTTCAAGTTATCATCATTTTACTTTTCAGATTTCTTGCTTTAACAACATCATTTTTCTTCTTTTTAAAAAATTGTTTTTGGGTTTTGTTTTCATTCAAACATATTTAAACATGGATTGATTTTGTTGTGGTTGAAAAAAATTTGATTCATGTATTTAATGCAAATGACATCAAATAATTTCAAAGCATAACATAAATTCTATTTCATAATGGCACATAAGGATGCACACTCATATATTGCACAAATCTTCTTGACAGGCCATGGCTTATCAAGTTTCTAATGTAAATAAAGGTTGGTTTAAGCAAGAGATCCATGGCATTTGATAAAGAGTTTGAAATGTTGCAAAAGGTTAAGAAGATGTTCACTTGCAATTTCTAAAAAATAACATTTTGAAAAATGTTTGTGTAAAAGAAAGATTGCATGATCCTTGTAAACTATGGTGTAGGATTACTTTCATGGGCATGTCACATTTGAGAAGCATTCAACATGGGAGGTTTGAACTATTGATTATTCTATACAATACATGTAATGACATGCTCAAGTGGGATTGGTATAATGAAAGTAGGTCAGAAAGATAAGAAATATCCTACTATTACCCCTTATAGTATGGGATGTTTTCAAACCCTAAACCTCATTTGAAACCATTTATATGAAAGACATGGTTTAATGTGGAATGTTTTTCATTCCAACTTTATTTGGAACACATTAAAACAAAAGAGAGGTGTTTAACAACTATTCACAAGAAATGAATAGTAACATATTCATGAATACAACACATTCCAACTTCCAAAATTTCTTTCCAATGTTGAAGAGGACAACATGATTTCTAAGTCCAAAATGTCATCAAACCTACCTAAGACATTAACTAAAGCAATTTCTTCACAAATAGTTAATATTTTTATGATGTGCTTATTGTTTCTAGTCTTTAATTGGAGGTTTACTTACCTTATAAGGTTGTCTTGCACTTTCACACAAACATAGTAATATAAAGGTCAAATTCATTGGAGATCATTGTGAATTAATGTCACAGTGGCAATGTGCATAACTGTTTTCAGAAATTGAATGCAAAGAAATCTAGCAATAGTTGAACACTATCAACATTAACTTGGCAAATTCATTGCTATGGTAGTTGAAAACGTATTGAATCATCTTCGATTGTCTAAAAGCATTGTTGCACAATATCAATATTCTTTCAACTCACCCAAGGTCCTCAAAGAGAAAAATATGGAAGAGGTTTTTTCATTAATGTTTGTGATGAGTATTGAATTAGCTTTTAAAAAAAATAATGGACATAGTTTTTGCAACAATGTTATTTGGTGGTTTTTGAGCTAGTACTTGAAAAAATTATATCTCACAATTATGCCCCTCCCATTAGCTTTGGCCAAAAATGGTGTAATACATAGTTGAAAATAGAAATTCTTGGCATCCAATGACATGAACTAACATGCACTCAAGTAGTTCAATATTTTCTCTTTTGGGGTAGGGTTGTGAGGTAGGGGGATTTTTATTTTTTTTGTCATGGGTGCACAACAAGCATGTTAACTTTTTTTTTTAAGGAGGGGGGAGAGGGGTTTTCAAAAGAACAAGGATATTCATCCCTATTCACACTAAGGAATTCTTCCCAATCATGTTTTTTAAATTGCATGTTCCATGCTTAATATAAATAAAACTTGTCTTTTGCATGAGTTTGCATGCATTTTATTATTTAAAATAAGTTGCATTTTTTTATTGCCTCAATTTAATGGATGTGCAATGTGTAGATTTTGGGTGCACCCATCCGATTGATGGGTTGTTTTGAAGTCTACCCATCTACTTGTTGGGTTTCTTCTCAAAATAAAAATGTTAAGTAACTGATTTAATCATGCCTCTTATCATTTTATTTTTATTGGTTGTCACTTGTCTTTTTGTTTCATGAGGTTTCATGTCATTATGAAATGTTAAAAAATATCATATGATTAATTTTTAAATAATGTTTTTAAATAAACATACAAATAATTAGCTTCAATTCCTATAAATCCTATTAAAATGAGATTCTTAAAAACTTGATTTGAAAGATTATGGTAAAATTGATTAAAATAAAACAGATCAATTTTTAAATAAATTAAAACTTTAATGAAATTTGTTTTTGAGATAGAAATGTCTTTAATTAGTTTGATGTTATTTTAAAAGCTTCAATAAAGCTTTAATAATCAAAATCATAATGAAATGAAATTTTAATTGATTAATTTTTTTATATTATTTTTTCTTTTTATGTTATAAAAATGTTATAAAAATTTATTATTGCCCTACGATAGTAGACATGCATGTATGACTTTAGCTTTCACCAAGCATGTATGGGGGCAAACACAACTAGTTAAACATTTACATCACTAGGCCATGTGAATAGTTTCCATTTTAAGACTATATCAAATGGGAGTTTTTGTTTTGGGTGATGGACCAATCAAAAATGTCAACCACCAAAAAAATAATGTGAAGATTGAGACCCCAACTAATTAATAGCAATCACAATATTATATTACCTTGGCTAGTTAAGCATTAATTAATTAATTTTGAAAATGTCAAATTTTTTTGAAAAAATGTGCTTGCCATGCCAAAAATATGAATGAAGAAGCTCTCCAACACTATAGCTTCATTATTAAGTATAATTTCGGATTGTAAATCATTATCATTTTTTCTATTGAACATAATTGACAAAATTAATTAATGCTTAGGCACCTTGTTGCTGAAGTAGCCTAATTTTTTTGGTAACATATTAACACCATAGAAAATTAATGGTTGTGCTTCTTGCAATAGGAAGTTTGGTGAGTTTTGAATTGGATGTGAACTAAATGAAACAAGTTGTTGGGATAGAAACAACTTTGATCAAAGCTTTTTTTATTGTGAAAATGTTACAAAACATAATAATAATAATAATAGCAGCCTTCCTTTGTTTTCTAAGAACTCACAAAATAAAATAAAAATTCACATGAAACTAATAGAAGCTTGTGCGATGCCTAATTAGCTTGTAAAAGGGAGAGGAGACCTATGGAATGTTGTAGTTTCTTCATTTGATCCCACATTTTGAGGAATGTTTTATTTTGAAGTGCGATTAACTTCATTTGTCGAGAATTTCATGAAACCAAACAAACGAAAGTTTGTTTGTTTTTTTTCATTTTGCATCAAGTGTTGTTGTTGATGTAAGTGCGAAAACTTTCAAATCTCAAGAAAACTTCATGGAACCAAACAATGTAGGTTTCATTTAGTCCCACCTTTTCCAAGAATGTTCACTACATTGTTTTTGTAAAGTGTGAGAACTTTGAACAATTATTGAAAAAAACTTCATGAAACCAAAACAATGTAAGTAGGTTCCATTCAATCTCACAAATTCAAAGAATGTTCATGAGATGTTGTTGTTCATGTGAAATGTGACATCTTCTTGAAGTTTTGAGAAAACTTCATGGAACTAAACAATGCAAGTTTTGAGTTGGTGTCACATTTCAAGGAATGTTCACTAAGTGTTAATATAGTTTGTTGAGAAAGACATGTACACTTTGGGGGTGCATTCCTTAGTTTCATGCACTAAGGCAAGAAGATTGTGTTAGAGCTCCGAGATAAGATTAAGTTGAATTCCTCAAGTTTAAAACAAGAAGATTGTCTTCTTGTGTTAGAGCTCCAAGATAAGATTAAGATGAACTCCTCAAGTCTAAAACAAGAAGATTTGTCTTCTTGTATTAGAGCTCCAAGATAAGATTGTGCTTGAGCTTCAAGATAAGATTAGTACAAACTCTTCCAGTTTAAAACAGGAAGATCATGTTAGAGTTTCATGAGAAAAAGATTAAGATGAACTCCCCAAGTTTAAGATAAGAAGATCATGTTAGAGCTTCAAAATAAGATGAGGATGAACTTCTCAAGTTTAGGACAAGAAGATCATGTTAAAGCTTTGAAATAAAGATGAGGATAAACTCTTCAAGTTTAGACCAAGAAAATCATATTAGAATTGGGTGATAGGATTTAGGATGAACTCCTCGATTTGAGCTTGAAAACTTATCAAAATGTTTGTCCTAAACTTCTCTAGGACAAGAAGATCATGTTAGAGCCTTGAAATAAGATGAAGACAATCTCTTCAAGTTTAGGACAAGAGAATCGTGTTAAAACTCCGAGATAAGATTAGGACAAACTCTTCAAATGAAATGAAGCTCAAGAAAATCATATTAGAACTCGGTGATAAGGTTAGGATGAACTCCTCAATTTGAGCTTGCAAACACTTCAAAAATGCACAAGTTCAACAAATAAAAAAAGAGTGATTAGTGCATTGCGGGTGAGAGAGCTTCAATTTTTGACAACTTCATTGAACAGTTTCCTATTATAAAGCATTTGGATTGCTGGCTGGAATGCTATGAATGTGGAGAAGAAGGAGAAGAAGCAGCAGCAGCAGCAGCAGCAGAAGAAGAAGAAGAAGAAGAAGCAGAATTCTTAGATGCTTTGTTGCAAAGTTGTTCAAGGAGAATGAATCTATCTGCACAGCGGCAAGTGAAGAACAGGAAGGCAGGAGCTTTGCCGTCGAGTGTATTGCGTTGCATGACAAGAAGCTCAATCTGGTAACCAAAACAACATTCTGCAGTCGCACTTGTTTTCTTGCAGAATAGGTATGTGTCTGTCTGCTCATCTTTACAGATCCCTATGTCGTCGCATCAAGGATCTTTGAGGAAGGAGAAGAAGAAGAAGAGGAAGAAGAACTGGGCGTGTTGTGAACAATGCGGTAGAGATTTCTCTGTTTTTCTTTGGCCCGACTCAACATCATCAATCGTTGTCTTATTGATTCAATCTCCGTCTGCATCCAATTCGGCTTCCCGCTCCTGTATTGAATCTCTGCTTGGAAAATATTTGCTATCATAAAACGTTTCTAATAAGCTTGCTGGCGAGGTTTCTTCTGTGCGATCCCTAAAGGATTGTTTGTTGCGGCAAACTTTTGTTTAAGATCTTCTGTTAGCCATCTGTTGTGTCTAGGTCTTTGTAGCTTCTACAGGGTTTGCATCTGTCCGAGCACCGGATTTCAAAGAAGAGTATCGTTGGGGCCAGGAGCACACAGAAGAAAGATTGTGTGTAGATTGTGTGTTTCTATTCTTGCGGTTTGAGGGAAACCCTCGGAGCATCGCGCAAATCCTTGCGTCGTGAAATTGATTGTCTATTTGTTTTCTCTGGTGATGTAGATTGGAAATCCGCTTCTGAGGTTTCTCTTCTTTACAGAGAGTCGTTAAAGGTTTGCCCGCACCAAACAAGGTTCCAACTCGGGAGTTGCAGAGCATGCGGGTGAGGCCTGCACAATGCGGTGTCACTCTCTGCAAGCACTGTGGGGACCGTCACCGCCGCAGCACCATGTCCGCGCGGTGCTTCTCGTCGACGATCCTGCCTCACTCTGGACAGGAGCTACAGACGGTGTCATCGTGCTCTGGCGTCTCATGGTGCAGCAGCAGCGTTCTTCCAATCTGACCCGGTTTGATCAGGTATGTTTCGCGACCTTCTAACTCCTCCATACCTCTTGTGCTTTGTGCTTTAGTTCGAGAAAAAATCCAAAATAAAAACCAAGAAAAACCTCAACATTTCGCTCAAACGATCACGCATCTTCTTCTTCTTCCTGCATTTGCTTCTGTAGATAGAATGTCATTGCTGTGCGTTTTTTCTCTTCCTTCTGAAAAGAAGACTGTCATGTACCTACTCTTTTGCACTGCTGCCTTAGGGTTCAGGTCTTAGGGCACAGCTTTGTGAGGGCTTATAACTAGGGTTTGGACATGTGCACTCTTTGTAGATGCCTGATGATGATTTTCTCACTATACAAGCTGAAGTTCATGTGCCTCTCTCCATTTCCCCCTTCACCTCACACCTCTCTTACAAGCCTTGTTTACAAGGAGTGACAATAATAATGAGGATGCAGGAAAATCACTTGTAAATTGCAGGTGCTATTAGGCCCCATAAGCTGATGATCTTCAACTCAATTTTGATCAATATTGAGAGAAAATTGCAATGTAGAAGCAGTCTCTCAATTGATCATTGCACATGCGATCTCACTGTAGAGATGAAGCAAAAAAACTCACGCAATATGTAGATTGCAACATGGTATTCTGTCTATGTTGCAATTTGCTCAAACAACTTGTCATATCCAAGAGACACATGTCAGATCTGCAGCTTTGGGTTGATGTGTGCAGTTGGACACATGGCAAATTGATGAGGGTTCATGGATTGTCAGAATCCAAACTTCTGTTGTGACAAAGTTCTAACAGTTCTCTGGATCTGCAGTCTGAGATCTGGCCGGTGTCACTGCTATGTGGACACACGGCAGAAATTGCAGCTCTTGAAGCATGCAACCCAGATGATGCCTGTGAGCCCACTGAGCACATTGCCAGCAGCAGCTATGCAAGTACGATCAGGACAAAATTTGACGCTGATAATTATAACAAAAGTGGCAGAGCAGTCATAAGTGCCGGCATAGATGGGGGTGTGTGCACATGGGATGCCCTTACTGGACGATGTAGGCGGCGGCGACATCTTCCTCCTTGGGTGGGACAACCATGTGCAGTTTCTGCCCTTCCAAAATCACCACGCTATGTTATTATTGCTTGTAATGGAACTCATGTGAGTCTGAGGCATGCAGATGCTGCAACTAAGACTACAGAATCTGGGCCAGAATCCACTCCAGCAGGCTCTGCGGAAAAAGCTGGAAGGGGTAGTGGAATTAAGAATTCTCTGGTGATTGTGGATACTGCCACTCTTAGTGTTTTGCATGTTTTGAACAATTGTGCTTTGAGTGTGGGATCAATAGCAGCTATGGTGGTTGTACCTGAGCATGCATCCAAGGATCACCCAACTTACTCTGTGACAGTGTGTGATTTGTTGGGAAGACTGAAGGTGTGCTCAGGTGTTTCTGTAGATCAGGGGAAACCTGGCTTAGGAGGCCCTAAAGGGGACATGCTTGAAGAAGCAAATAGTGAACAAAATGACCATGTTGGTGGCATGAGTTCTCTTTCTGAGGTTGCAGAAGCATTATCATTTTCACCAGATGGGTTGTTGCTTCTGCTGGTGTTGCAATCAAAGTGGGTAATCAGATCTGTATCTGATGGTGGTGTAGTAGCTGAAAGTGCTGGGATAGGTGCAATGCAACATGGACTGAAAGAGCTTGCAGTCTTGTCCGAATGCGCAGGAGGCTGCTTTCTTCATGGAAGTGGAAGCAAGTTTCTAGTTTGGAACACACAAGGTGCAGCTGTCCTGCACTCACTGTCTGACATTCACGAGAAAACTCTTGGTGTTGAGGTGTTGGCCTATATACCTCCAACTTCTCATAGCCATGCCACAACAGTGAACTACCATTTTGTCCAGCTAGGCAATCTGCTGCTTCGCTCTGAGTCTGAAAAGTCTGATGGTGTGGAAGATGTTCTGAAGCTGGAGCCACAAGTTACTTTGTGGCTTACTCAAAGGGCACCCTTGTGGAGTGCAAAGCTGTCAGTTGGAATGCCATTGCTCGATGAGGAAGACAAGAATCATAGAACAGGTCAGGAGGAATGGGGTAACAACTTAGAGGAGGCTCTCCTCTTAGGACAGGCAGGATTGTGGGCCGACTGGTTTGAAGTTTCTGGGTCTAAGGTGGATGTAAGCTTCTCAGAAGCATCACCACAAGATAATGCCAGGACTAAGCCAAGGACTAGTCATCCAAGAGTAATGGAATCAGAAACATTTGTCACTGCATCCATGCTGCTTTCTGGGAGCTTCTCTGTCCAGTCTACCCTTGTGTATGGATTTGCCAGTGGAGTAATCCAGCTTCTAGAGCTGCAAGTTGTCAACACCATGAATTCAACAGGTGACAAAGTGAATAGAGGTGATGAGGTGCAAGCAGTTCAAAACTTATTTGGGCATACTGGGGCCATTTTGTGCCTAGCAGAACATAGCTTGCCTCCATTATCTGAAGCAGCACAAGGAGATCATGTTCTGATCTCAGGGAGTATGGACTGCACTGTCTGCATTTGGAACCTGAGAAAGGGGGGTGAACCACTTGCAGTACTTCACCACCATGTTGCACCTGTGCGTCAGCTTATTTTACCACCACATGGCACTCAAGCTCCCTGGTCACACTGCTTCATTTCAGTGAGTGATGACCATTGTGTTGCTGTTTCATCTCTGGAAACTTTAAGTGTAGAGCGATTGTTCCCTGGACATGCAGGTATTGTGAAGACAGTAATATGGGATTGTGTCCGGGGATTCCTTGCATGCCTGTGCACTGGCTCAGGTGACCAACCTGTGGTCACAGATCAGGTTTACATCTGGGATCTACATTCAGGTGCCCGTGAACGTATACTGCGGGGAACTCCTGCACACTCCATGATTGCAACCTTTTCTAGTCGTTTCCGGAAAAGTGCGGATGCTAACAGTATATTTTCTGGAAGTTCAACATCTGCTTCATCTTTGTTGGCTCCCACCGAAGAGCTGCCCAACCGCCCAAGGCCATCTCGTACTATTGCAGCCCTCCCAGCACCAACTCTGGCTGAGTCCAGTTCCCTTCCTAATCCTGTAGCTGGTTCCAGCTCCTTGTTAGCTGGGGGAAATCCAATCTCGACACATGATGAGACTGAAAATATGTCATTGGGTTTGATTGGAAGCTTGGAAAAGCTCTCAACAAAAGTTGCACAAGCACTTAACCAGAGTGCAAAGCCAGGGCCTCTGAAACCATCTGAGTCAATATCCAGCATCACTACAGTAAAATCTAGTCCTGTTAGTAATCCCACCATTGTGTCCTCCCGCCCTCTGGTTCACAAGCAGCCCATTCGTGGAGCATCTCCATTGCCAGGTGTTGCAACCCTGCAGTTTGATCTTTTTGCACTTATGGCTCCAGATTTGGGTGGCACATCAAATAGTGGTGAAAAAGAGTCTCGGGCATTGGTGGCTGGATCTGAAGAATCTCAAATTGCAGCTGTTCTTGAGAGGGTTCCTGGAGTGGAGCACAGTGAAGACAAAGTCACAAGCAGCAGCAAGGAAGGTGGGTGCACAAGTCCCTTCTTCTCCTTTTATAGACACATAGTTCACTAGTGCAGGTCCCAGTCTAGAAGATTAAGTCTGTACATGGACAGCAATTACTAAGCTTTCTTTGTTCTTGAGGCAATCTATATGTTTTGATAATGAAGGTAGTTTCTCAATTGCGACAGGACAACACTTCTGTAGGTAGGACCTCTCTTGCATGATATTATAAGCTGTCTCCAATGTGACTCACAGGGGATGAAGCAAATAGAAGGAAAGAGCAGAAGCAAATAGACAGCTGGCTGGGGACAGTACAAGGGCGTCTTCTACGAACAAGTCTGGCATTTCTACACTTGTGGGGGGTTGACCAAGAGCTTGATAGTTCATTACTGGAAGAGCTCCTGGTGTCAAAGCCACAACACATCAGAGTCGGGTCAGGCCTTGCAGGAGACAGGGGTGCAATGACACTGAGTCTACCAAATCAGCGTGCAACATTGGAGGTGGGTTTCTTTTTGCTGCATTTTCAGGTAATCTATTTGGCTATAGTTATATGTCAAGCTTATGCTTATGGTGGGCATATATGCATTGCACTTCAACTAATGTGATATCATTTCATGTGGCAGCTTTGGAAGACATCCCCAGAGTTTTGTGCATTGAGGTCACTCACCAATGTTGCTCTGGCACAGCACCTCTTACTCTTGTCCAAATCTGCCAATCTTGCTTGCAGGTTTGTTGCTATATTTTCATGGGATTGTGAGACATGTACTTACCTTACTGTCATTTCATGCCGCTGGTGTTTATCTGGAAGTTTATCTGGAGCAACCATGCCACTTAGTGAGCAGTTGTGAGTTATTACAAAGCCAATGTGGAGTAGATCTTATGATTGCAGTGAATCTTTCTGTTGTGTTTAATGTTGGTTGTGGCTTTACAACAGTGCTTTGGCAGGTTTCTATTCAAGGAGTCTTGCTGAGAAGCTTCCAGGCAGTGTCAACCCATGCCTTGAGGTGAGCAGCATTGCAGCTTTTATAAGTTCACAATACAAACCCAGTGCTATGATTCTTGCCATGGATTGTAAGTTGAGAATCCTGCCCTTTTATTGAAAATTTTGCAGGTGTATGCATGCTTTTGGCAAGACCCAAGCGAGCATGTGCGTATGGCAGCACGTTCTCTCTTCCATTGTGCAGCATCTCGGGCTATACCTTCATTCCTGCAACTTGACATGTCAACAAACATACCATCATCACATTTTGAGAACCCTCCAAAATCTGAGTCTGAAAGCTCTAGCACCTATCTGAGGCACTCACACTCAAATGGCCTATCTGACACAGGTGCAATAGCTCACATTACTGATTGGATTCAGTCTTATGATGGCGAGAACTGGACAGCAACAATTGGGGGAACTACTCAAGATGCAAGAGCAGCACGCATAATTGTGAGTGCAGCATTGGCTCTCTGGTATCCAAGTTTAGTTCAACCAGAGGTAGCCCCAACTGTTGCTCCCATGCTTTTGAACCTGGTGCGAGCCACCCATGACAGGCACAGTGCAACTGCAGCAGATGTTCTGGCAGAAGGGATGGAGTCTACGTGGCAGATGTGGATCGGAGCAGAGATTCCTCAACTTATTGCTGATGTGTTTTTCCTGATTGAATGTCTAAGTGGAGTGGGTGCCCCAAGGCCCACCTCTGGGCAACCTTTGAGAGCTGTGCCCAGTGCAACCATGGCTCCAGCAGTAGCCATGGCCATTCGGGAAAGTCTTACAGGCAATTTGCTGACAAGCTTGGCTCTTGCAGATGTGCCAGCATTCCTGGATGTCGTTAAAAATCAACTTGCCACTTTTGCACCCAATTCACCTGTCCATTTGGTAGGCCTCATGGCCCTTATTAGGCTTGTGCGCAGCCACCCAAAGGCATTGATCTTCTATTTGGACCAGGTAAATCACCTGTCAGTATTGTTTTAAGTACTGTGTGCACTAGCCTTAAACAAACCTGCCACAATGTTTTCAATCTTTGTGTTCTTGTTTTACGCCTCTTTTTTATGTGTTGTAAGTTGAGTAATGCCATGGAGACAATGTGTTGAAACAGTTAACTGCACTAGTGATGCAAACCATGGACACTGGAAACTTGGTGCTACGGAAACAGTGTAGCCAGACTGCAATGGGAGTATTGCAGGAGATGGTGCGCATGTTCCCTATGGTGGCACTTCACCGTGGATCCACTCCCTCCAATGCAAAGCTTGCAGTGGGAGATGGTGTTGGTGACATCCGCTCACTAACAATTCATGTATATGATTTGAACAGGTAAAGTGTGTCTCCTTGCAACTATGCAGGTGATGTCCTAATTGTGTGCTTTTTGGGAATGAAGCCTCTTTTCTTATCTTGGTGGACCTTGGTATGGTGCTTTGAATTATGTGTGTTGTAGGAGATTTGACATTTTTGTCTTGGGCGACTTTTGTGTTGCAGTGCAACAAAGCTCAAGGTACTGGATGCTAGTGGACCCCCAGGTCACCCTGCCTTACTGGCATCAAACAAGACATCTGCAACAGCAGGTGGCATTTCAGCATTAAGTTTTTCTCCTGATGGAGAGGTAGACCAATCTGCATCCTGTTTTCTCTTTGTGTAGCTGATTTGCTTAGAAGGTGCAGAAGCTGTTGTTATGTTTCAAGGAGGTGAGTGGCCCTGCATCCAAAGTGTAACTTTTTCCAATGAATGTTGATAATACTGAAGCATTTTGAAAGTGGGAGAAACTACTCTAATACTCACATGGTTTGCAGGGGCTTGTTGCATTCTCGCAACAGGGCCTCACCATTCGGTGGTGGTCGCTGGGGGCAGCCTGGTGGGACCGACTAAGCAGGTCCCTTGTGCCAATCCAGTGCACAAAGCTGGTGTTGGTACCTCCTTGGGCAGGTTTCTCTCCAAGATCTTCAAGCTCAAGCATGATGGCCTTTGTGTACAGATCTTCAGAACAGCTGGAGGTAACATTCTTGCTGTTTGATCCATGAATCCCCAATCTTCTTTGGCATCTGAAGTCATTTTTCCAATAAACTTTCCCCTAAGTCCTCTAACCTTATTTTCAGGTCTACTCCATTCTATTCAGGTTGACTCAAATCATAATTAGGAGAAGTTTTCATTACTTAGAGAGACATCCCCTCTAATACCTCTAGTCTGCACAATGAAGAAGAATTTGCAATTGGACCCTGTACATGGGGCAGTGATGTGAGCTTCTTGGTGGCAGCAGGATGAGGTGAGCAGGAGATTGAGTGAAGATATGTCACCGAGGCTTGCATTCCATAATGTCGACCTTGCATTCCGCTTGGAATGGAAACCTAACAAGAAAGTGTCTCTCCTTCACCATGGCCAAGAACTGGGCATCTTCCAACTTTGATGTTCTCCAGGCCATGGCCATTCAAAGCTCAACAACAGCAGAGAGTGATACCTTCAGGCCTTTGCAAATTCAGCAGGCCTTGTATATGAATAATTACTTCAGATTTCTGAGACTATTATCTCAGTGGGTACCATGGATATGGGTAACACAACTGCAATGTGGAATTCACTGCAGATCCTGGGTCCAATCAAATACAGTGTGTTAGAAGAAGAGAGGTCCTGAAGAGATGGACAATCCTGTGATCAGTCCTGCAATGCAAGTGTCAAACTGCAAGCAGGACAAGGGTTGAGGTCACTGCATCAGGCCGGGAGGCATTTAATGCCAGTTACATGTGCTTTCAAGCGTTAAATTATTGTCTTAGCTCAGACTGGTATCAATAATCATCTTTCTTTAAACTGACAAATTAGCTTGTCTCTGTAAAGGGGAAAAGCTCTGAAGAAGAACTTGACAACATCTTTAGTGTCAGGTGGAAATTAGGTTTGAGGCTTCTATGAAGATGGTTAGACCTAGTGGCTTTTGTCTAGTAGCAAAGACAATGCATTTTTCTATGTGCAACAGGTTTAACAAGGTAATACAGGCCATAAACACCGTATAGGAGAATGTGGAGATTCACATGTCACCTTAGGGAGAGTTGTGCATTGGTCAAGAGAATGCACTAATCTTGTAGATGTGAATGTTTTTTCTCTCCTTCTGTGTTTATGGAGCCTGCAGCTTGCAGCATGGAGGTATAGAGGCTGAAAGACAACACAGATTTGCAAAGATGATCACGATGCAAGTGCATTTTGTGTTTCTTCATAGTCCCACAGTTACAAAGTCCAAAGTATACTGAGAAGTTCAAAGGTGAGAGACCTACCACAAGTTTGCCAATCCTTATTTCTAAATACAATGATTTTGACACAAAAACGTGTATGTGGGTAATGGGTTGTTGTGTTGAATAAAAGGTGGCCATGAATTCTCACATAAGGTTGTCATGAAACAGAATTGTGGAGTGTCATGAAATCTTACCAGATCCACCTCATGGTGCAATGTTTTTAAAACAATAATGATTCTAGTGACAAGGATTCATTGGCGCTGGTTTAGGGAGGACAACTTTAGGTTTCTTAAGTAGTGGTCATCACTTCACCAGTTCCAAATTGAAATCTGTTTTGTCCATTCCAAAGGAAAGAGGCATGGAAACATGTTGTTTCAAATCTCTGTGTTTTTAAAGGCTTTTTTTTTAACATCATATTCATAATAGATTTTCGATATCTTCTCCATCAATTTGTACTTTATTCAATTGAATCTTAATCCAATTGTTGAGTTGAATTTAGTTGAGTTGGAATTCAATTCAATTGAATCTAAATTTAATTCAATCCGATTTTATTTGATTCAATTCAATTCAAGTTGTACATATTGTCATTCAATATTTCGATTCAAATGGAACTTAATTTTCACAAAATCAATTCATTTCTTCATCAATTGTCATTGATAGTACATTGGAATGTAGAGCCCAAGTAATTATTACCAAGTTTACAATTTAATCCTTTCACAAACCTTTGGAAGATCATTTTGTTAAAATGTTGTGGTCATAAAAGAATAGTGACATTGTATTATATAATCACATAAAATTTATTTGCACATACCATTGTGATAGTACATGTGGGGTTTAGGATTTGTTGTTCCTTTGCCTCCATAGTTTAAAAAGGTTAAAAACATCTTGATGTTGAACATATTTTATGAGGGTATGAACCACCTCCAACATAGGCATGAAACATGGTAGAGCCAAAATTAATTTAGGTCACATAACATCTCGAAGTTTGTAGAGGCATACTTGGTCTTGTCACGATTCAAAATGCATCTTCACTATCAAAGCCTTGTAGTCAACCATGACACATTTCAACATGCTCAACATGGAGATCCACCAGGTCTTGACATTCCTCAACAATTTAACACCTTTGATTTCCAAAGTTTTAACAAACTTTATAAACTTAGGAAACTCTTTAAGGCTATGAACAAAGAAAGAATGAAAGGGATTGCAACATTGATTCAATGTAAGACACCAAGGGCAATGTGGACAACACAACAACCACCAAATTGGGTTAGTGTGCCATGTAGTGCACATCAATCAAAAAATGAACAACTTAAATAAATGAGTTGCAAAATTAGCCCAATGCAATGTTCTTGGAACACGAATTCTCTATCATAATCAAAGCACACCCACCACCTTGATCCAAGTTCTTCATCCAAAACTCCTCCATACTTAGTGATGCACTTGAGGATTGCAACAATATTATATGTAATAGCACCCATTTTGATAATTTCCAAGGTTAGTAAGATTGGATGCTAACACCAATCTTTCATGACATAAACATGGACGCATGGACACTAATTCATTGTTTGTTGTTCATTGTAGCAACCTCGTTTGCATTCATTAGGAAAAAATTAACCCGTTGCACAAAAGCTTTAATGGAACTAAAAATAATATCATGCATTGCTTAGCCACTACCATTTGTCCAATATTTTTTGGGTTGTTTTTTACTTTCAAAATGCAAAGAAACTCCCAAATTGTTTCAAAATCATACACTAGGTAACCATGGCTGAAAAGGTGGGAAATGGTGATGAATTGAACCAATATTTTTAGATCCAAGATGAACATTGCACTACATGAAATTCGATGCATTTGCCAACATAAATCCTTTTGTTTTTGGCATGTGTAAAACCTTTGTTAATATATTAGTCCTTGACAACAATTGTTTTCTCCCACCTTACATGCATTTGCAAAATATGTAGCTTTAGTGAGAAGAGTATGTCCTTTCCTTTAATAGTTGTATTAACCATGCATCCTATTTTGAAAGACCAAGCAATCGCCCCTATAACAAATTTGGCCCAAGGAAACTTTGTTGCCCAAGAATATTGAAAGACCCAAGCCTTGTCATAAGACCTTTTAGGTTTCTTAAACAAAAAGTTTTCTTCACTAGAGTTGCAAGGCTCATAAACAACTAGTAGTTCAAAAGAGGAGATCCAAATGAACTTATGCCTTGACAAAAAAGAAGAGCTTGAAGCAAAACTAATTCTAAAGGACTTTCAATGGCACTATTACAAGTAGCCTCATAAACTTCACAAATCAAAAACAATTATATCCAATTGAATTGAGCATGGGTAATTGAACACAATTGACTCCTACAAACCTCAACAATAAAAAACTCAATATGCACCCCAAAAAAGGGAGGGGGGGGGGGGGGGGGGTGTGTGCAGAAAATCCAACATTTAATAATGGGGTGGATGTTGCAGGAATCCTCTTATGCAAATCAATTTTTAAA
>Ga0116227_10001702_pt1 | contig 49655 bp, 38 predicted proteins | sample S1TSphgellanicum_FD_89693 | JGI IMG/M metagenome (GOLD analysis project Ga0116227, IMG submission 89693) | Host-associated microbial communities from peat moss isolated from Minnesota, USA - S1T2_Fb - Sphagnum magellanicum MG | ecosystem: Host-associated > Plants > Peat moss > Unclassified...
CGTCTGCTTGTGGACTCCGGAACGTGACGGAGTCCCACCCACTTCATGGTGCGGAAACAGAACCCGAAGCTCCGGCATGCACCCGCATCATCCACAAGTGTGTAGAGAGGACAGTACTCCTCACATGGTTCCGCACGAGGAAGCAGCTGCTGGAAACGTTCCAGACGCAGTCTCTTGGTCCAGTCTAGGCTGGAGCTGTAGATCGCCAAGAAGGACGATATAGTGAACCCGCGAGTAAACATAAATCCATCCAGGTTCACTTCCTCACTACACACGTAGCAAAGGATCGTCAGCTGAACAATCAAGGCAGCCCAGCTGATGAAATTCTTGGCATTGCGCAGCTGGAGGCGGCCGTTGGATTTGAGCAGCTTTCGTGGTGGCATAGAGTCATGATCATCCTCCCCATCAGAAGAATTAGCGGATCCGTTGCCATGGGTGGCGCGGCGACGCAGGTGATCCGCATTCTTGTTTCCGTTGGAAGAACCAGAGCAGGAATACGATCTTTTCGCCATCTGTAAACCACCCACAGGGATCATAACAGCCAGCCAGCAACCTGCTAGCAGTTAGTAATTCTTCCCAGCTCACGATATGTATAAAACTTTGAAACCCAAGCTGATGCAACTCCTACAAAAAATTGTTTCTCGGGATGTGTGCCTTATGTGAAAGGAGATTGAAAGCGGTATGTTGAAGGAGATCGAAAATTGTATGTGCAAACCATGTGAAATCTATGTGAAAACAGCACTAGTGTAGAAAGCTAAAGGAGACAAACAATGGAAGATGTGCAATGCATGATCAGCATAAATGAACACGTACTTGGGTATTGAAATTCTTGCCCCTTGATCACGTCTTGACGAGTCTGTGGGTCCGCAAGCGAGCACCGCTAGGAGTCTATAGAGTCTCTCTACTTTCTTGCTACGCTGCGGAAGCTAGTGCTCTCACTCCTCTCCACTTGAAAGAAACGAGAACTACACAATATAATTACTGACGAATATGGTTGCAAGCTTCTTGCGCGCGTTCTCTCTGTCTCTCTCTCCAAGAATTGAACCCCACAAAAGAAAACAAATGAACAACAACGCTGCTAAGAACCCCCTTATAACCACGACCTCCTAGTTCATAAACAATTTTCACGCACAAAGCACAAACGAAAGCGCTCAGCGCGTTTTGAGGCTCGCTCGCTCTCTCTCTCTCTCAACAACACTCTCTGCCTTGAAATCCCACTCTCCAAATGTGAGCTACTGCAACGACTTGCGCACACACAACGACTAGCAGAGCGCAGCACAGGACAAGCTTTTTTTTTTCTTCTCCTCAAGATGCAAAGAACGAGTACAGAAGGTGCAGGAAGGGAGGAGAGGGGTGGGGGGGCCCAGAGCTTTGCTGCGAGAGAAAAGAAAGATACGTAGAGCGATTGTGGACTACTACTACTACAAACTCTATTACTGACAAGACGAGACGAGATAAGACAAAGGTCGCAATTACGTGAGCAAGCGAGCCAGCGATTCCGTGCACACCGTTGTGGCGCACAGAGTGGGAGAGACAGAAAGGAAGGGAGTGTGGTAGGGAGGGAGCAAGGGGCCACCAGCCACAAACCAGTCATTAAACGGAACGGAAACGGAGTACTACACAGTTCATCAGTAGTTGCCGTCAAGACACACACCATTTAATTTAATTTAATTTAATTTTGTTTATGGGACTAATTGTGAACAATGATAGTTCATTTTCACTAATTTTAAAAGTCCTTTATGGATTCACAATTTTATTATTATTATTTTTTTGCAATGTTAACTATTTGTTTCATACTATTAAAACATGAGTCCTTTCCAACATTAGATCATAGTACTACCCCATATTAAAATTGCCTTGTAACACCAAATGAACACCATTGTGTGCTTTCACCCTTTTATGTGGTTTTGCAAATGTGCTTTTAGATGATTTTGTTGAGTTTTGGTGGGTTGGAATTGTGTTTGGTTTCCAAATGTAGGTTTTGTAACAAATTGTCCATAATTTGTATTCATGTTTGTGTTCTTGTGGGTTTTATTTCTATTGGATTTTAGTTACTTAAATTTGCAAAAGACATTGCAAATTGTATTTTCCAAATGTCTAGGAAGTTAGATTATAACATGAATTCTTTTGTTCTTCTGTTTTCTTTTTTTCATTTACTATTGTACATTTTACATCTGCTATTTGATTTACATTTGAAAATAGATTGTTGCATTAAGTGTATTGATCTATCAAGGTATGAACAATTGAATGTTTGTGTGACGTTTTGGTTTTTTTTATGTTGGATAATAAGAGGTTTTGTGTCCCTTTCAAACAAAATTTGTTTAATATGAACTTGTAATTCTTATTTGATTGCTTGTTGGGATGTTGACATTGAAGGATTAGTTTTGTTCAAGTTCCTTGGATTTATTTATTTTCAAAAGATAAGATTTTATTATATATAGACATTTGTGGCATTGGATTTGTTTTGGAAAAATATCAAATATTGCTAACTTTCATGTTTTGACATTGTTTTGGTAGGACATGTGTTGAGCTAAGAATTTTGTTATGTGGTTTTGCCATCTAATGTCCATGCATATTTAATTTACTATGTATTTATATTGTATTACATTGTGTTAATTAATTACGGTTGTGTAGAGTAGTATGGTTTGTATTAAAACCTATTATCAACCATAATATGAAGGCTATTGTGAATTGTTGCGTTGTAAGTTGTGTAGACCCTAACTATTGTGTTGTAGACCTTATTGTAAATTACTATAGGTTCTAATATAATTGTAATAATAAAGGTTAATGTGGAACTTATTCTAAAAGGTGTTATAAAGCCTATTGTGAAGGTTATTATTAAGTGGACCTTAATAGGTTTAATGTATTAACTACTATAAACTATTGCAAGCCTTAATGTGAAACCTTAACTTTTTTTTTCCATTGTTGTCTATGGTGAATATTTTGTAATGAGGTTTTTTGTGTTTAATTTGTTTTACAATAATATGTTCGTTTGTTGGCTAAATTTCAAGAATTGTTTGTTATGCAATGAATATTTTTGGTCTATAACTTTAATCTATAATTGGAAATACAAAATTATGGTTTTGGTTCCAAGCATTAGTGCAGGCATAATTGCCAACCATAGTAAAAAAAAAACATTGCCTTTAAATGTTGTCTCCATTAATGATTGATATTTAGCAAAAAGTATTGAGGGCATCATTTAAAAGATGTATTATGAACTTTTTTCGTTCATATGATGTGGTGGGCAATGAGTTGAAATATATCCATTACAATTTGTTTAATGAGTTTGGGTTTATAACAATCATATTGATAGTTGGGTCCAATTTTGTAAATACATTATTTCTCACACATAAACATTGGCACATTTTTTAAATAACAAATTTCAAAGTGATGCACAAAAACAAAAACAAGTTTGATGAGGGAGATTGGTTGTTTGTGTTAAAAGTGAAGCTTACAACAATCATTGATAGTATTGATATGTTATTTGTTTTGTTAAAATTTGTGTTTTCTCACAATATTCGAAAATTCATCCAAGGAGATGATTTTAAAGAATTGGGGATGATTAAAACGATGATTACCAGTAGGATGTATGGTAGATTTGCCAAATCCTTTTTTTTGGTTTGTGATGATATTGATGGTGAAGATTCCCAATTTTTTTTTCCCTAAGTTTTACCCTTGTCACATGCAATTGGTGTAGGTCTACAACACTAGCTAGCAAACTAACAATCTTCAAGTTAGTAAAAATATTGAAAATGTTGTTTATGGTGAATGTAGCAATTGGTCATGGATAATGAAATTGTTTAAAAGTTCAATGAAGTATAGAAAATCAAAACTAAAGATAATATTTTGGCACAATGTTTGAAATATGTTTTCGATTTTTTAAAAAAAAATTAGTGTACTACTTTTTGCTTGAAACAATCTACCGAACTTGGATTGTCCATAGTTTACAATGTGTGCACTAGTTGTTTGAATGTTGTGAGATTTGTAAAAATATTTGTTGATGGAAATGGATAGGTTGAATATTCAATTGAAAGTTTCATTAGAAGAACTTGAACAATTTTTTATTTACATAGAGGTTTATGGATTTGATAATTTTTTTAAAAAAAACAAATGGTTTGAAATTTCTCTAAGTTTGTGTAAGATTTTTAATTTTTGGAATGAATTGAATTGAATAGGTTGATTGTTTGTATTGCTTTAAATGTTCAAGTAGTTGAAGAGAAATGCTTCTTGAATTTTGGTGTTTTGTTTGAAAGGTTCAAACAATAGGATAAAAAAGGTTTGTAAGTTTGTATGGCTAGGTTAATTTTATTTGTCAAGTTAGACAAATTTGATATTTTGAAATTGATCATATGAAGTTGTTATTGATGTATTTTAAGGTTGTTAATTTTCCATTCTATAATAATAATAATAATAATAATATATGCATATTGAAACAATAATGTTCAAATTAATTCCATATGTTGAAACTTAATGTTGATTAATTGCAAGTTGTAAGAAAATTCAAAATTCCCATTAATGGTTTTTTTTTTTTGAAATTATGTGTACAAGATGCCACCTTATGTCTTTTATAAACAAAGACTTTGCATATTATTGTTTCACTTACAAGTCAATGGTTTAAACTAATAATGGACCTTAGATTATTCACAAAAGTGAACATGATGATAAGAAAGAACATGATTACATGTTGTTTGGGCTTTCGATACATGCCATGATGGAATGTGCATTGGGGATTTTTGACAAGTGTTTAAGGCAATACAAAGTTTTGTTATGAAGTCTTTTAAATAAAAAAAACACATGGGAAAATTTTATTTAAAGCCCTATTGCAAAGGTTGTTGGGTTTCAATAAGAAAAATAGAGAATTCTTAAAGCCTTTTGGGGTTTTTCGAACTTCTTTTTTCTGCAAATTTACATTTTGGTTATTAGTACATACATGTCAAATGATACTTTTTGTTGGATGTCTTGTAAATATTAATTGAAGCATTGGGTGATAGGTACCCATGCTCATAGGGTGTAGTATGGGTAATAAATATTGGGTGAAGAATATCTTATAGATGTTGAGTATCAAACATTGGTTGGCAAGTATTAATTAACAATGATATGATTATATATATTTCATAATATATATTGTTGTAAGGCATAATAGGATTTGATTTCATGGATTTTGATTGTGAAATAGTTCGAATGTGAATATGAACTAATTTCTCCTAGTGGGCTTTGTTTTGTATTGGATTCTAATGTTTTATATATGTCTTTCAATGTTTTGTGTCATTTACGTGTATTGTAATTGGATTTGTTAAACAATTTACATAAGAAAATTTTCTGTTCAAATTGATTAATTGGTGTTTTGATTTGCATGTATTTTGTGCAATAAGAAAAACTACAAATCATAGTGAGTATATTATGATTTTTGGTTTTGTATCAATTCCATAATTAATGTTTATTGAGTTATGATGTCTTTGCTCAAAAATGATGTGTTAATGCATTTGATGGTATATATTTGAATGTTGAAAGTATTATTAAGTTTTTTTTTTCAAAGTTGATTTCTCCATTTCAATATGTAAGTGGTGTTTTCCTTGTGAATTAGTAGGTGAATGATGTTGGATTCAATACCTGATAAATTGAAGTTAAATTAATGTTCTAAAATAATGTCAAAAATTATGGTTATAAGTTTTAAATAATATAGTTGTATACATTAGCATACATTTATTTTTGGTGACAATATCAATTTTGGTTACATTGTGTTCTTGTATTGTGTTGATGTGTTAACAATTATAACAAAGGTTTTTTTGTTCATTGCAACAATTTTGTTATAGAATTATGATACAAATATGTAAATAAATGCATTTTGGGATTCTTTGAATTATACATGTTCAACTAATTCTACATATTATTTTTAATTGTTGTTGTGTTGTGTAAATTTTATATTACCCATGTTTAATTATGTATATCATGGATTTGATTATTAAAACATTTTGTATTGCATGGTCAATTTTATTGATGTTTTGTGCTTTTCAAACTACAAAATTTATAATTTTTGTTTTCAATTGTGTTATAAGTTTTATCTCCATATTTTTGGGTGATAGAATTGTTTATGAAGATATAATTTGTCTCTTTGAAATATATTATTTTTGTTATTTCATTTTGCAATTTTCATTTTGTAGGTGAATATGATTTTGGATATACTAATATGAGTTTGTTTTGGTTAGTTCTCTTAGCTAGTTTTTTCACATGCATTTGTAGTTGTTGTACATAAAAGGTTCTATTATATGACATGATCATGATGTGAAAGTGGTTGGGTCTTATTCATATATGTGGCTTGTTTTATTTTTTGCAATAGAACTCAAAGCATTGGGGACAATAATTTGTTATTTTTTGTAAAGGAATTTACAATATATTACACATTAGTTTCCTTGTTTATTGATAATTATATGTTTCATTTTTTATAATATATTATTTTTTAAATTTGATTTTGTGGTTTTGTAAATGAGTACAACTTTGTAGAGTAATAATAATTTGTTTTGGTTAGCAATTAGTTGAAGTTAGTCTTGGTAGTTTGTTTTTGTGTAGACATTTTCTATGGTTTTACATAACTTTTGTTATACCAAATGATGATGATGTGAAAGAAAAATGGTGTAATTCATATGTTTTATTGGTGTGATTTTCTTCAAGATTGAAAAACTTATTCAGAAACCATATTCTAATGGCATGTACAAAAACCTGCAATCTATCATACACAATATTTCCTATTTGTTGATAAATAATTATACAAGTAGAAGGATTATTGTAGGTATTTTGGGTGGAACAAGTACAACTAAAATTTGTGTAAAACTTTTTGAATTTATTTTCATTGTCTTATCATTATATGACAAATATAAGAAATTGTATTAGATTTGTATATATACATATTTTATTTAGTACATACAAAATAGACAATGTTTAATGTTTTTTTGTAAACTATATTTTTACTTGGTTTTTTGGAAAAGAATGTGTTGAATGTGACATGATATAATTTATACTTAGTTGGCATATGGGTTGTGATTATCTCTATTGCCAAGTTTTTTTGTATTCAATTATGATTCATTTGTGTGACTATCAATTTGTTTAATTGCTCGTCTTTTTTGTATCAACAATACTAAAAGCTATTAATTTGTAATTGATTTTGGATATTGCTAAATAGTTTTACATGTTTAAAAAATCAATTTATTTGAATCTACTATATACATTTATGAATTATACTCAAATTTGTAAATAGGCTTTTGTTTTCCATACATACAATAGAAACTAAATAAACATTGTAATTTTTATTTAACATTGTGATGCAAAATCTAACTCGAAAATGAAAGTATAAGGAACGTTTTATTTCAAAAAAAAAGTTGCAAAGTGTATTCATTGTCTTTATGAAATAAATATTGGCAAATCTCAAGCAAATTTTTTAAATAAAAAATTACCTTTTATTATTCATATTGGTTCAAAAAATCAATCACATATTCAATTTATTTTTAATTTGAGAATAATAAATATATTAGTTATAATCATATAAGATTTTTAGTTTGAAATTTTTTTGCAAGTTAAAGTATATAGTGAAATTATGTTTTCTATAATATTAAATTATACATTACTTGTAATAAACCAAAAACTAGTTTTGCATTCATTTATAAATTAAAACATATGATTTTTTCTTTTGAATTTCCAATCAAAATTGCAGCAGGTGGTAGGTTCATTTTTTTTGTACATTCATGGTGGCAATTTTCATTGGTAAAACATGTATTTTAAAAAATTTATCATTATTAATAAATTTTATCAAGGAAAAACTTGTAATTTTGAAAATACATGGATATAGATATTGAACCAATTAAGGTTGGTTTACAATGTATTTGTGGTTTTCATTATATTATATGTGATTCTTTATTTGAAGCAATAAATTATTTATTGAAATATTAAAAAACTTCAATATTATTTCACTAAAATATAGGGTGTTATATTTACAAGATAGTTTAAATCTTGGAACTTTAGAAACATTGCAATGTTGTAGTCAAGAATAGAATGACAATTTTTTGCATGTTTTACATCATGGGCAAGCAAATGATGAGGAAACTTATATACATAAACATGTTTATATTGGCTACAAGCAATAGATTATGGGGTTTAATATTTACAATGCCTAATACATTTATGAAATATGAATAATGGCCGAATCATGTGAAAAGTTGGAAATGATATTTTCGTGTGCTACCACACCAACACCTACACATATTATTGTCAACACACACATAAATCAAATGACAACATGATACCCAAAATAGAACATCAACCCAAATCAAAAGAACTCACCTGCAAACAATAGAATGTAAAAATCCAAGTCTAGAATACAAAAAAAATGAAACCACACATGATGTGCAAATGAAAAACTATGAAAACATTAAAATACTGCAAAACAAAAAAAATAGTGTTATGAAATTTCAAATCACCAAAAGTAATTTGAAATCACATAACAAAGGATTATATTCCAAACAAAAAAAAACTCGAACCTATTCACACTGAACTAATTTGTAGCTAACTAACTATTAAATTATATTAACTTAACTAATTAGGATTAAGCCTAATTAAATTAGACTTAATCTTGTAATTAAATAATAACTTTTGGCAATTGTCATCCATGACCACATTGGCGTTTAAACATATCATTATCAACACACACATAAATCAAATAACAACATGATACCCAAAATAGCGCATCAACCCAAATTGCCCCCTTATTTGGGGCTAAGGTTGCTTTGAGCTAAATAACAACATAGGAAGTCCCTTATGTGAAAGCCACCATGAATGACCACTTTGGTTTTAAAGTGAAAGGACCAATAAATTGAATGCAAATGTGAACCCCATCATTAGTCACCTAACTATGATCCCCTTTAATTCCTTAGCCAAATGTGAGACATGCATTGGGAGGAAACTAAAAAAACCCTTACTATTAAGCCATAAAAATAGGTACCTAGGTCAACTAAATGCATTGTGGGAAAAACCATTTGTCAACTGGTATTTCCTACAAAGGTGGCATGAGGCATCCCATGTGCCAACCCTTGGAACACTAATCACAAATCAACATGGTGGCAACCCTTGTGGCTTGCCCACACAACATATAACAAAATTAGGCAAGAACAATCGCCAAAAAAAGGTCAATTGGACCATCCACATGAGGAAAATGACATGGCACATAATTACGCACATGGTTTTTTCATGTCTAACCATTTCAACCTTCTAATAACAACTCTTTAAAAGGTAATACCTTCTAGACCTTCAAAATGATACGTCTTGTAGTGACATCCAAAGTAGTTGGTGAAGTTTGCTACAAATTCACAATATCCTGGTGTTGAATAATCACCAAATTTTCCATGGCCATAACAGCACAACCAAAATAAAACTGCTCATTGTTCACATGTTTGAAGCCACATTAAAGGATCATCCAAATTCACCACTATCGTAACATCATATTGAATGGAAGCTTGTAGTTCAAGATGACGACCAAAAAACAAAAAAAATGGTGAAAATGATGTAAGGGAAGCTTGTTGATTGAACCTATATTCCATGGCTAACCATGGTAATTGTAGGTCCCAATCCCTAGTATGGCCCTTTTGGAGACCATATTGATGTAATTTTTGTTTCACTGTCCACACCATTCGCTTGACTTACCCATTTGTTTCATGATGGCTTCGTGAAGTAGTCCCAAGATCAATCGACGCCTTTTCACATAACTTTTGAAAATCCCCACATAATTATATACCTTGGTCGGTGAAAACTTCGGCTAGAACCCCAAACCTACTAAGCACTTTATCCAAAAATGCATATGCAGGTCCCTTGCTATCATGGATTGGCAATTGTACCAATTCCAACCGCTTGGAAAAATGTTCAATCATAAGCAAACCATATCAATTATGTCAAGGTGTCAAACTCAATGGGTTGGCAAAATCCAAATTCCATTAATAACATAGCCCCATAATTGGCAAATGTTGTAAATGAAGTATAGGTGCATTGAATGATGCATAAATTTAGTCACACACCATACACCAAGAGACAAACTTCTAAACTTGTAGTTGCATCCTTCACCACTAATATTATGTTTACAACAAACTATGTGTGCGTTAGATCCCAAAATGACCCAACTCTTCATGAGCATGTTGTACAAGGCCCTCACGTTGTTATGGGCAAGGTACTATTTGTACTTGTCCATCTGTCCATGCCCATAATAAGGAATTTTCTTCCCATTTGAACCACTCGGCCTTATGCACAACACAGTCTCATTCCTTGGGTGTCAATCTAATCGAAACTTCATTTACTTGTAGATATGTAATAATAAGTGCACCCTCATGGATGTCCAAGGCACCATTGCCCTCTAGCTCACTATCCTAATCATCACAAGAATCCCCATTGTCCATGCCATTATAGGGCACATATTTAAAATGCCCCAACATGGTGCACAAGTATGCAAAGGCATATTATTTTGGTATTGTGTCCAAATTAATATCCCCATGCCAATGAGCTTTAGTGGTATCTTCCTTGTTAGTACTTGGGTTTTTATTCAATCCATTGGCATCCCAGTTAACCCTACCGGCCCTATGAACAATGTCAAAATTGTACTCTTGCAAAATAAGTGCCCAACATGATGACACACAAACTTTCCATGAGCCGATCTAATCCCATCAGGAATTTTACAGGCTGGTGGTTTGTAACCAAAATGAATAGTTTACCATAAAGATAACACCACAATGAAAAAAATGCTCAAACAACTACGAAGCACTCCCCCTCATACAAGTTGTGTTTGGCCTTCATCTTATTATTGGATCGATTAGCATGTGCCACCATAAAATTTTGACCATCATTGTCAAATTGGGTAAACATGACTCCCAACCCTAAAGTATTATAGTTAATTTGTAACTAGAAGGGTTGTCTTCATATGGGTCATTGCAAAAATGGGAGTTGATGGAAGTTTAGCCTTCAACTTGTGAAAGGCTTGTTCTTGTGCCTCACCCCAAATGTACTCTTGATCAAGTTGTGTCAACTTGGTCAAATGTTTAGTTATGTTGCTAAATCATTTGATAAATCGTCGGTAATAACGACACAAGCCTAGGAAAGCTCGTAATTAACTAACATCCGTTGGTTGGAGGACTTGTGAAATGGCTTCAACCTTGGCCTTTTGAACCCCCAATTCACCTAGATAAATCATGTGACCCATGTATTTCACATGAGGTTGAAAGAATCGACACTAGCTTGGATGAAGATTAAGATTATGGTCCTTAAGTTTTCCAAACACCTATTATAGATGATGCATGTGCTCCTCCAGGGTCAAGGTGAAAATGATAATGTCATCAATGTAACATTTGGCAAAACTACAACCTGCCAACATTTGATCCATCACACTTAAAAATTTTGCAAAGGTATTTTTCAAACCAAATGGCAAAAATTGCCATTGGTATAAACAATAATTCGCATGAGGATTAATCACCCAAAATGCCATTTTGACCTTGTCATCCTCCCTCAATGGTAATTGATGGTAATTAAATCATAAGTCCAAAATACTAAACACCTTAGCTTGTCCAAGGGAATAAAAATCTCCTCTAGCAAGGGCATGACATATTTGTTTGAATGAACTCATTTATTCATTAGACAATAATCCCCACACATGCAATGTTCAGTCCAATTGCCAAAAAATATCTTTCTTGGTTGGCATAATTGTTGTTATGGCATACTCACCCTTAGACAATTTTCCTAATCCTACATCCAATACATATGTTGTCCAAGCCTAAACCAAGGTCTTCTCCACCTCACTAAACCTGTAAGGTTGTTTGAAAATTGGATTATCATCTTTTAATATGATATGTACTTTTTGTCCTCTCAATTGTCCCAAATCCTTCAAATTAAAGGCAAAACAACCAACATATTCTTGCAATAATTGTTGCACTTCCTAAACCTCATATCTCGTAATCACATGATTGATCTTTGGTTTTGAAGCCTTTACAATAATTTGCACCTTGGGTTGGAATGACAAAGTATCCCCGTTATTTGAAGTTGAGGATGACGACTATGATTGTTATGCAAAATATGGAATACCTTTGAAATCACTACAACAAAAGGTGTCAATGTACACCAAGTGATTTCATTGGATTTTGAATGAATTCACTAGTCTAGTGAATGGGGACTAATGAACTACACCCACATTTTGTAGTAGTGAATGTATTTGCACCCCTTCATCATAAAACTTTTTCCCAACACCCAAACCTTCTTATTGGCATGTAAAATGATCCTATAACCACCAAGGATGTGCCCTCCCTTGCACCGACATAAATGTCATAAATGTGGGTGCAACAACATAAATAGGGGAAGGGGTGGGAAGGGAAAACTAGGCAAACCATGTTTATTCAACCAAACACAAATTGAATCCCCAAGTGAGGTAATTAAAATCCATAATTTGCTTTAAAATATGCCTATGAGCTCCCTCTAAAAGATCAGGTGTAGTTGTGGTGTTGGTGTGAAAGCCCATAGCCCATTCCCTTTCATTAACATTGGGTTCCTCCAAATGTGAAGAATGTGAATCCCAAATCATCCTTGGTCCTCCATCTTGAAAGGCATGAAAAGGTAAAAAAATTCAAAAAGGTGGGAAGGGATGTTCATGGAAACCCCACCCTATTGACCATAGCTAAAGGTGGTCGGTCATCATGACAAACAACACATGATGAATGACATCTTGGATCCGATATATCATCCACCAAGCACATGGGTGACTTTAGAATGAGCCAATATGCATTTTGAGGCACCTCTGATGGTGCTAAGTTGGTCCACACCCATTAGAATTAATGGCAACATGAACCAATTGAAGCATCATCCACCTACATTGGCTCCTCAATCTAAGCTCAAATTTGTTGCCATCATGTCAATACAATTGGCCAAAAATCCCCAAGAGGTGGGACATTCACTAACACATGTATGCACTTGGGTACATTTGTGTGGTCTGTAATGTGATATTGCTTGTGCAAGGAACATTAATATCCTTTAAGTTGCCATTGTGGGTTTAATTGTGCCATTGCCACAATGGCAATAAATGAGGATGTTGTCATAACATCATAACATGGTGCATGGAGGCCAATTGTGCTTGTGGATCCTTCTCCACATAATAATATTGCAGTACTTTTGTACTTGATCGAAGTATTATGCGAAGCCTAAAAACTAATGCCTCCAAAAACCTCCAATAAACATATCCCATCCTCAAGAATAGTCTATTGAACAATTTTAGTGTCTAATGGCCTTACACCTAATGGTCCCTGAACTAAATCCACATGTGACAATGGGCTTGGTGATAGCAAAATGTGTCAAACTCGAAGGATGTAATGACTAGCTAATGTTTATAACTTTGACAAAGTCCCCCATGGTGGTGTGGGATCAAGTGGTGATGCCTTAATGGATGGTCTTCCACTAGCACTTGACATTTTTAGTTCATTACTAGGGGGCATATCTTAAGCATGGATGTTGCCTTCTAATAAATCATATTCATTAGAAAGCCCTGAACATCCAACCAACATAATCGACTTTGTGGATTTTCTTGTGTGCCCCCCAATGAAAGAAACCAATAAAAAAGCCCTATGGTTATCTCATGTCTACCATCTTAGTCAGTAGTGGGTAGTTTATTCCCAAAAGTCCAAGGTACAAAATTATCATTCCAACCAACACATCATATGATGTAACATGTGTAACCACCACGCGAACTCCCATTGTGGTGTACATTACATGTTTGTTAGGATTGATTTGAATGACAACTTCATATTTGGTTAATTTTCAAGCTTGTTCTGATGCACCCATGGATGTTAAAATCTATTATGGGCATGGTTCCAAATCAATATTAGTTAATCCGAGACCCTCCACTGTTACTTTGCCTCACATCAATGGTTGAACATTTGAATCTAATGAAATCCTTTGGGGTTGGTAATGTCATCTCAATACCCCCCTCAACTAAAAACTCCATCCTTGTAACATACCACAACCACATTAGGAAAGACACTTGCCTTATCAATAAGTGGTGTTCAATACTACAAATCATGGTTTCTCAAGAGGTTCAAATTGACTAACTTGTCTTTTTTCACTAATGGACATGTGCATTTGACTAAAGGCCAAAGGTTTGAATGACACATGTATTTGTTGACTAATCAATTTGATTAAAATGATTTATTTGACTAGATACACTTAGTCAAATTGTACAACCTTAGTCAAAATGGTCAATGGTTTTTAGTCAAGTTGAATATTTAATCAACATGGCCAATGATCTTTAATCAAAATGATCAATGGTCTTTAGTCAAATTGAACATTTACTCAAAATAACAAATGATCTTTAGTCAAATACGACATGGTCTATTACCTTATATATTACTCATCCACCTATTTACTTAGCTAATTACTTACCTACATACTTACCTACATACCTACATATTATTTACTTACCTATCCAACTATTTATTTACATAATTTTAGTCACTACGTGTAACCATTAGGTTTAGCCACTATGTTTAACCATTAGATTTAACCTTTAGATTTACCCAAAATTTTGTCAAATTTTAACCATTATGTTTAATTTAAAATTTAACAATTAGGTTTAGCCATTGTGTTTAGCCACTAGATCTGGCACTAGAGATTTAACTTAAGTTGAATCATTAAATTTGGCCATGAGGTATAACCTAAGTTTAGCCATTATGTTTACTTATGAAATTTAACCATTAGGTTTATTAATTAGGTTTAACCATTAAATTTAATCAAACTTTAACCATTATATTTAACTATTATTATAATTATCAAGTTTAGCCACTAGATTTGGCCATTAAATTTAGCCACTACTTTAAGTCACTAAATTTAACCATTGGGTTTAGTCATTATTTTTATTCATTAATTGAAGTCATTCAATTTAACCATTATGTTTAACCATTATTTTAAATCATTAAGTTTAGCCATTAAGTTTAACCATTATTTTAAGTCATTAAGTTTAGCCACTAGGTTTAACCATTATTTTAAGTCATTAAGTTTAGCCACTAGGTTTAACAATTATTTTAAGTCATTAAATTTAGCCACTAGGTTTAACAATTATTTTAAGTCATTAAATTTAGCCACTAGGTTTAACCATTATTTTAATTCATTAAGTTTAAACACTAGGTTTAACCATTATTTTAAATCACTAAATTTAGCCATTAGGTTTAACAATTATTTTAAGGCACTAAGTTTAGCCATTAAGTTTAGCCATTATTTTAAGTCATTAAGTTTAACCATTAGGTTTAGCCATTGTTTTAAATCATTGAGTTTAACCAAAGTCACTAAGTTAAGCCATTATGTTTAACCATTAGGTTTAGTCATTATTTTAAGTTATTGAGTTTAGCCATTAGGTTTAACCATTACTTTAAGTCACTAAGTTTAACCATTGAGTTTAGCCATTATTTTAAGTCATTAAGTTTAAACATTAGGTTTAGCCACTAATTGTCACCTTGATTTTGTGATTATGTTTAATGATGTGAAATAAACATATGAAATAAAAAAATTTGATAAATGTTGAACACCTTTGATGGTGTAGTTCATTGGTAAGGACTTGGTTTACCACTATGAACATTTGGGGTTCAATCCTTTATATTTACAACCTAAGTGCATGTTTAGTAAGCTAAGGTAGGTAGGTTAGATTAACGTAATTCAATGAAATTATGTTAAGTTAACTAGGTTAGGCTAGGTTAAGCTAGGCTAACACCTACCTATCTAATGCCCTTTTTTGACCTACCTAGACCTATTTACTACCTACCTACCTACCTACCTACCTACCTATTAATTTTTTTAATAATAATTTTTTAAATGATTTTAATTTAGGTATAAAATTGACCCAATCAAATAATCCATTGTTTATTAATCAAATTGTTAATCACTTTGCTAGTCAAAATGATAAGGTATAGTTAGTAGAAAAAGCCATTGGTCAAAATAAACATTGTTGAAATCCACTTGTCCAAAATAACATTTTGGTCAAATTGGCTAGTGTCACTTCTAGGTCCTTTTTGACCAATTTCCCTAGTAAAAAAAACCATGATTTGTAGTAGTGGTTGGAAGGTCATGGAGTTTGGAAGGTGTGGCATGCCAAGGTGGCACCCCCATAATAGGTGGTGGATTGGCCTTGGGAACACCTTCAAAAACCTTCACTGGACATGGGTCATCCATTGATGCATTTGATATCCCTATGGTCTTTCCCCCGTCACATAATGTAGCTACCATTCGAAATATTACTGTTGTTTGATAACAAGGCAAGGCCAATATCATGGCTAAAAATTAATGGTGTTTGACACACCATCTTGGCCGCCCCCAACATATTACTTAGGGTTTTGGCTTCAAAAAATGAACTAATTAACCTTTTCGTCATAATCAATACAATACTATAAGTAAATGCCAAAATAAGATGGGAAAATATGTCCGCTAACACAAGGGATTGTGGAAGGCAAACCTAGTGCTAAGCCTCACCATGTTGAGGATCCAACCTCTCATACCACTATAAAAATCCACCTCTGTAACCTTTTTTTCTGGACTATAGAAATCCACCTTACATAAAAAATCGACCCACAAAAAGATGTACTATAAAAATCCACTATTGTAACCTCTTTTATTGTCCCATTGGGCCTTTGGACCTTTCTTTCAGTAATGAACTATTATCCTCCTTTGTAAGTCTATTTCCAAATTCTAGAAAACTATTCTCTAGGAGTTAGAGTCAAGATTGAGCACGCTTTCTCCAACCCAATTTGTCCTCACTAACTTGTTCCTATCTAACCTAATTAATATATATTACAACACACCCAAAATACCACCTTTACCACAACAAAATTCTCCAACCTTTCTTCCCTTCTCTTTATTTCCAATCAAAACTAAATACATCAAGAGGCGTGGATTCACCACCCAACCACGAAAATGGGAGGACATCTACATTCTCAAAACTTTTTCATTAACTATTTTTCTCTATTTCTAAGGAGCTTAAGAAAAGAGACAAAAACTTTTATGCTATTTCCTTTCACTTTTGATCCTATAGCCCTCTTCACATTCTCCCCTGTGCCTCACTAGTCTATTGTTCATAACTTTCTAACTTTGTATAAAATTTACATCCTACACCTCTTAGGTTCACCATCCCTTGTTCACTTGTGCCCCCATCGCACTTCCCAACTTATTCCTTGTCACTTTTGGGAGGATTGTTACATTGCCCACCTTTCAAGAATTGGGTATTGTTGTCAATACCTTTGAAATTGGGAATTTTTTTATTCTTTTCCCAAGTGGCATCATAAAAAAATATCCTTTCCGTTTTATTATATATTTTATAAAAGAAAGTGACCCCTTTCCTTAAGCCTCTCTTTACTTGAGTATTAGCCCTAGCCACTATTGTTGTTCTAAAACCCTAAATGGGTTTCCATCATCGAATACCCCTAAAACATTATTTCCTAAAATATCCATCAATACATCATTTGGGGCCAATGGCCTTGAAAAACCAGCTCCATAGAAATATCTTGGGTCTAAACCAAAAAATGGTGTGTTTTCTTGGTCCTTAATCCCTCCTAACCCATATGCATGGGGCTTGACATGTGCCACCATGTTGGAAGCCATATTTGTGACCAATGCCTCCAAATGTGCAAATCGTGCTTCCATGGTGTTGGGTTGATGTGGAGTTGATTTGGTGGTCAATCCACCCTTGGCTGTACCCTTTCCTTTTTAGACCTTGTTAGAACTTTGTGGTTTCCCCACATTACTTGCTTGGGGCTAAGCTTGTTGGAGTTTAGGATGTAATGTAAAACAATGGTCCATGTCATAACCATAAACCTTGCAATGAGCACAAGGTTAGTGGGGTTGGGATTGCTAATGGTACGTTGAAGAAGATTAGGACAATCCCTTTTGTGATGAAGCCTACCACATCTCCAACATTTCTCTTCTCCCCTTTGTTCCACAAAATATGATGAAGAATCACCTTTAGATTCTTGTTCAAACCCCTTGCCTTTTTGTGGTGGAGCTTTAGTAGGTTGACCATGTGCATGTTGGGTAGGTAGTGTTGAAAGGGGTTTTGGGGTCTCTTTGTCGAAATTAAGAGTAATCATTTTCATCAATCATGTTTAGTTCAATGCATTCCAAAACTTGGAACACACGAACCAAAGTTGGCCATGTGGGTCAATTCAACATAATGTCTTTCATTTGACACTTAAAATCTTTGTCCATAATCTCATACCAAAATTGAATAACCTAGGCCTTTGTGACTCCTTGAATCATTATGATCAACCATTGCATACAGGTAGAGGCCTTTCACAAACTCTCATGAAGTTTGTGTTGAAATTCTTGCAAAGTATGAAGTTTCTTAGTCCTCACCTCTTGATAATTGGTGCACAACTCCTTGGAGAATTATGTAATTGGCCTAAAAATAAGCAAAACCCAAGCCATAGTTGCAAAAACATTAGGGGTGGAAGGAGCTGTAATGTTATTCCTAGAACGACTACTCGATGTTGTTACACTACCAAAGGTAATAGTTTGCCCCATTGTGACAAAAAAGTAATGGGTTGATCAATAAACATGCCATTCTTCAATCTCAACATCATGGACCTAGAAGAACTCATGGTAATCATCCATGGGTGGCCCTTTTAAATGCTAAAACAAACCTTTCCATGTAAAAAAAGGGTAAATAGTTATGAATTTCATAGCTGCTGCATATCACACCAAGTATCCAATTTCTGAATGAAATCATTTAACTTGATAGTGGTAATCGCCCCCAAATATCATTGGGGTCTTTTGGAAATTGCATATATGTCCTCCATGTCCCATAACAATAGTGCAAAACTAACTGTAGAAGTAAATCTACCTCTAAATTCAAAAAATCTTCCTCCACTAACATTATAGGTGGCATTAGTGGTTTGAACCTCACTCCCCGCCCATTATGAGAAATCATGTCCTTTGCAACTTGTCCTATGCAATTAAAAAATGTCCTTATAAGAATTAGTTTGAGTTGCAACATAATCTTCACTTTTTGTAATTTTTGTTCAAAAATTACAATAAGAATTCAATTTGGAAATTTGTTGATGGTGGAGCATTCTTCCAATTATGGGTAGGGATAAATTAGGTGTACTAGCAAATAAAAGACTTGAAGTTGAAAGTTGATAATACACAAGATCCACAATTTACCAACTCCAAACACATTGAAACTCCCCACACATGTGGCCTTTTACACAAAAATTGTGTTGGAAAAAATGACGTTCAAATTAGTCATCAAATGTAAGAGATACACATTTTTGGGATTTAATGTGACATAAGTCCCAAAAATCAAAGTAGCCTTTGGACTCCTTGATTTTTGGTCTTCACAACTTCTACAACTTCACATGCATGTAACTCTCTTCTCCAGAAACTAAATGGTGTAGATAGTTTATCAATTTGACTCCATATATGAAAGATATGAATTTTCAAAAAACTTGAAAATGAATTAACAATTTATTTTTTGTTTGGTCTTAGGGGTCACATAGTGTGGTGTACACTCATAGGTGGGTTATTTACTAACTAGCCTACCCACATGCATTAGTAAAAAACCTTTTTTTTTCAACCAACCCACTTTCAACTACATGTCATTTTCGACTGTAAATTTGTAAATATCAAAAAGAAAATTTGGGGCTACCAAATAAGTTGAACCGTCTGTTTATTTGGTGGGCAGTTAAAAATAAATCTCAACTAAAGGGTTTACAGTTGAATTATAATCAAGATATCAACTGGGAAAATGACATATCCTATAATCATGTTTCCCAAGGTGATGTGTCAACTTCATAAATCTTATGTTCAACTATTTTGGTGAATCACAAAACATAGAAATGGATGATAAATGCATGTTGGATGAATGAAATACAATTCAAGGGAATAATGTCTTTGTTGCACCTATATTATACAATTACAAATCAACATTGCAAAGAATGCATAAATTAATCATAAATTGATACAATAATTAATCATTCTTCATGAATTATAAATATTAATTAATTTATTAATTATGAACTATGTATAATCATTAGTTAATTTAAAATTATTTAATTTATATTAACAAGTTAGTAGTTTATGAATAAATATTTAATATTTATCTATGAATGATTTGTCAGTAATTTAATAGCTATTAATTAATATTTAATATTTAATATTATGAAATAACTATTTATTCTAAATCATTAGTAAGATAAAGTGAATTTTTTGACTCATTATTTAGATAGTTAAATTTATGATTATTTTTTATTTAATAATTCTGAAATATCTTAGTTTTGAAAACTTTAAATAATATGATCTAACTATTTAATCAAAAGCTATGGTTAATATCTACTAATTACTAATTAGTAAATATTTAATCAGCCAATGAATAATAAATCAAAATTCTTCACAAATTAAAATTTTTAATTACTATTATTGATCAAATAGAATTGATTGAATATTTACCCAATAAATTAATATTTTCATTATATTATATATAATAAATATTATTTTAATCACTTAACATTTCTTAAATATTAAATAATAATTTATATTATTTCATTAATATTTACTAAACTATGTGATACTTAATATTTATTAATCAAGAATTATGGTTAATAAATAAATATTTAAGTAATTATAAAATAAAAATAATTAATGGTTAACGAGTTAAATTATTTAGTTCATATTAATGATTAATTAAAATTAATTTAATATCTACAAATTAATTTAATAACTTAGAAATTTAATAATTTATAACTAATATTAAAAAATTACCAATAATTTAATAATTTATTTTCTTAGATAATCAATTTAAAACCTAATTATTTTTATTAATTAGTTGATCATTAGAATTTTAAAAGGTTTAGTTTTAAAAGTAAAAATAATATTTTATTTTAAAAATTTAATAAATAGAAAATTATTCTATTTTATAAGTAATTGTCAAATAATTAAACACATAAAAAAATTACTAAAAAATTTGATTTGTGAATTTATTAATTTATTAAATATTACTAAATATTTTCTTGAAACATTAGGTACTTATACACATGGCATGCACCAAAGGTTTAAGCATGGTTTAACTAGGTTTAGCTTAGGTGCCTCATGGCTTAACTTTAATTATATTTTCGGTGTCACATTAGACATTTAATTAACCTTCAATGGTTAACTTTAATTTAACCAAGTTTAGGCACCAAGTATGTTAAATTAATTAATAGGAATTGATTATTAATTATTTACCTAAATTATGATCATATTATAATGTTATATATTATAAAAATTATAAAAAAATAATTAGTCTAGCTTAGAACTAATTACAGTTTAACATTTAAAAATAATAATGTTGAGAAATTAATCTATGTATTTGACCCAATTTTTATGGTCAATGCAACAAGTAATAAAAAAATTATGACAAAGAAGACATATGATTAACCATATACCCATGAAACAAATGTGAGTAGATTATATTGATAAAATATGTACAAAAATGGGTGCATGAAAAATTACTAAAGAACCCAATGAAAAAAAAAACGTTGGTTCTCCATAACATATCAAAGGATCAAAGTTCAAAATTGGATAGTCCAAAAAATAAAAGGGCTACAAAACTTAACTAATTATATAAAGTGAAACCCTAACCCATATCAGTATCTACAATCTCGTGTTTAGTTTGATATGCAACTGTTACATTTGCAACCTTTGTTGCATGACAAGCAGTGTAAAAATGACGGCATTGCATCTCAACCTGAACAGCATTTGCAACAAACTCTTCCTTTGTTTGGTCCTGAACCCTATAAACACGCAAAAATCACCAAATTAAACCTTAACACACCTCGGATGAAATATAATAAAAAACAATAAACATTGTTTATTATTGTTTCTTACCTTCCATGAATCATTTGAGATTCATGAAAATCTAAAACATCTTCCAATTGTTTTGTTCGATTTGTTTTACTAGACTCTCGATCCCAATTTTTGACATCCCATGCCGTCTTCAATTGTCGTGCATATACACAACGGGTGGATCGAATCATCCCTTGTAAATCTTCATCCTTTTCCATCCATGATGTTACATTTCGAGGCATAATTCTCACGCCCCAGGCATTGAGGCCCAACACCTTCAACAATTGCTATGAAGTTAATTTGACCAAAGCTGGTTTTGGGAGTGGTGGACACTATTTTATAACAGCTACCAGGTGATTCCACTTGCGCTCTGCTTTGGCACGAGTGCGATTAGCAACTTTCTGATCATTTCACCTTTGCATAGCCATGGCATTTCCCAATATGCGAGCATTCATTTTGGCATGGTCTTGATGTTGAGGACCTCCCAGGTTTAGCCTTTTCTGCCACTAAGCCATGCACTTCTTTCAAATGTTTCGTCAATAACCATTTGGCACAATATGCGACAATGTAAGTGCTAACTTTGCACTTCCATTTTGACCCAACCTTTGTCCATTCTTTGTCCTTTCGAGCCAAGTTAGGTGGACAAAGAAGTGCAAGTGGCTGAAAAACCTGCTTAGTTTCAAGTTCCGGACCTAAACCCAAAAATGAGAGTTAAAAAAACAGAATGCAGGTATTATAAAACATAAAATCACACTATCACATACTACTCCTATAAACATGAATTGTTTTCAGGTATTATAATAGAAAAAAATTTGACAAAAAAAATCCTACACCTTCCAACAAATGATGGAAGGTACGGATATAATTAAACTTCAAGAAATTTGTATAATTTTTTTAATCTGTATTTAATCTAATGTCCATAAATTGTAAAACAATCTATACCAAATTGTTATCCTTGTGTTTCAATTGTGATTGAGCACCATTTTGCTCACCAATTTCCTGATCTGATATAACAACACCTCGGTCACCAATTGGTTCATCTGATGCAACAACATTTTGCTAAGCAATTACCGCATCTAATATAGCAATATTTTGCTCAACAATTGCCGCATCTAATGCAACAACATGTGAGTCAGCAACTGCTTCATTTCCTGCAGCAATATCTGGCACAACAGTTCCATCATCTGATGTAGTAACATTTTTGATATTTTGTCTCAATTGTTTTAAAGAAAATAATTCTAACCCTTTTTATGTTCAAACTTCATATCTTTCTCATTTTTAGTCCATTTAAAATAATCTAAAAACTTATGACTAAGGATATATAAGACCCTTTTTGTCCTCTAAATGCAACAAAGTAATAATAACAAAATTATCTTAACATTTGAAAATGTGATATTTTGTTTCAATTATTTTTAAAAAAATTACAAGTAGACTTATGGTGCATTATAGTTGCACTTTAGTTAATAGTATATATTTAATTAAATTTAGATGGTTAACCCTAGTTTAATGAAGCCTAATCACCATGTAATAATTATAATTGTAATTTAATTGATATTTTGTTTGAAATTGAAGAAAAAACTTAAAACCCTCTTTAATTTCAAACCCCATATTTTTTCATTTTTAGTCTGTTTTGAGATATTTAAAAACCTATCGCGGGTTTTTTCCCCCAAATTCAGTTGGGTCCACTGGCAAGGGATCCTCAGTCTTAAAGGGCAATTGTTCTAGGTGGTCTGTAGCGTGAAGAAATGTTTTGCTAAACATGACGAAATAGGAAGTGCCTTGGTAAAGGATGAGACGAGTTTAACTATTTTTATTTCGAAAAATGGCGAATGAATTTCCGAACATTCAGAATGTTTTGATGCCATTTTTCACTTTCCAAAAAAAAAAATTCGCCCAAAAGATAGTATCTATAACTCGACAATCTCACTGACATCACATAACACTAGTGCCGGCTATGAGTGTATCAATTAAATATTCACAAGACTTCTTTCAAGTCTAAATGCAACAAAACAATGAAAAAAAAACTTAATATCGAATCCAAAATTACAATTTAATTTTAATTACGGTAAATAAACCTACCACCATACATTTGAAATTTCAAAAGAAGTCAACTTCTTACACATTATTGTTTTCTTATGTTAAAATAAACTTTGTAATCTTCCATTAACATTTCCAATGTTATAAAATATATTCAATTTCGTCAAGGAACAAAAAGGATGTGGGTTGTTTTGTGTAAGGGGATTCACGTTTAGTGATAAATTTGTTAGAATAGTTTTGGATTTTGAAATTAAATTATTTTTTCATTGCTTAATTACATTTTGATTTCAAAAGAATTTTTGTAGATCGTTAACTAACACACCCACAACTTTTTAAATCACTCAAAATGAAGTTAAAATGAAAAAAATGGGGTTTCAGACTAAAAAATTTTCTTTTCAAAACATTTCAAACAAAATATCATAATTTTGGATTTTGAGATTAATTTTCTTTTCATTGTTTTATTACATTTGAAGTTTAAAAAGGTATTATAAATCACTAGTTAGCATATCCATAATAATCAAAACCTTCATTTAAGTTTGTTAATTTCCATAAGGTTGTGGATTCAAAAGACTTTTTGAAATATCACAAATATTAGAAACTCGGACCATGTGATAATTTCTTAGAAAACATACTGCAACATGGTAATAATGTGGAGTTAGAGTCCATAATATTAATAAAAACTTGATTATTCTGGACAGCCAACACAAACATTATAATTAAATATGCATATACTTAGCACATGCTACATTTAAATTCACATTCCTCCCAAAAATGGGCAAACCACCACATCCAAGGAGGAATGATAATTTATTTTCAAAATTTGAATTACCACTTCAATAATCACTCATGTACTCACATCACTTATTTTCTCCTTCAAAGTAAACAATTCATGCACACACATAAACTTTAACCATGCATTAACGGACGGTGGTAAATTAAGATATATTCTTCTTTTTTTACAATTATCAACTTGACGTACTCCTCCCCTTCACATTGCTCGATGCTAGCATAGGAAAATTTTATTTATAAAATATCATCAAGATGTTTTTTACCCTTTGTCCATAGTTAAACATTTTTCACATCATCTCAAATACATGCATTAATCTTTCATCGATGTATCACATTTGCTTTACTCATCATGGAATCTAACATGTCACCTATATGCTCTATGTGATTTTGTCTTCTCACATAAGTTGTGTGAGTAGTTTGTTGCATATATAGAGTCGTAATATATGGCGCACCCATACTAGTGTCAATGATTTTAAATGACCATCATGTAATGTTTCTATAATTTGATGTGTAACTTGATATAATTACACAATTACTTAGGTAATTATTTAAAAGGGTAAGTTAAGTGGTAGGATTCCATAATTTGGTCATGGTGCATTGATTTATGTCATGTGCACCATGTGATATTGAATCCTTGTGATTAATTGTGGAATCACATGGAGAACCATGTGATATTATTTCCTTGTGATTAATTGTGGAATCACATGTGCACCATGTGATTATGTTTCCTTGCGATTAATTGTGGAATCACATGGGAACCATGTGATTTTATTTCCTTTTGATTATTTGGGGAACCTTGTGGTGGATAAGCTTTGAGAAGTTTCTTGATTAATTTCCTTTTGATTAATATATAAGGAGGTGTTTGTGACCTTGAGAAAGACCTTTTCTTATACAATGGTGTTATGGTATGAATGCAAAATTTGTGAGAATTGAAGTTTTGATTTTGAATGGTTTTAGTGTTGTTTGTGTTTAGTTCATGGTAGGAGAATGGTAAGGCTTGCATAGCCAATAGAAGGGTGAGAGAATAATTTTACAACCAAGAACATAAATTTCATAGCTATGTAATAATCATACATAGTTTCGATCCTAAACTCATTTGTGCTATACAATTCAACCATAAAAACTTCAAAAGAAATAAATTCCCTGATCAAGATTGGAAAAATAAGCTGAAACCTGGGAAGACAAATTGCCTTCCATGTGCTATGTCCCTTGTAAAAATTCACAAAAACATAATTTAAACCTAAAAAAAAATTCGAAAATGGTAAAAAAATGAAAATAAACTAGAAATAAAAAATACCTTTCACAAATCAACAAATCACATAATGCAACACATCTCGATCTTTATGTGCTGTGGACACATAATTCTTTGTGATTCCCATAACCGTGAATGACATTTTCTCAAGATGTGTTTCGGATATACATCTTTTAGTTTTTTAAACCAATACACCAATTAAAGGCATAAATTTGTGTTAACAAACTTATTGGCCCAAGTGCTAGCATATGCCTCCAAGTTTTTTATCGTGTATCTATGAAGTGATTCTTTATTTCGCTCCTTATATGAAAACCTAAAAATAAAATTAAAAATTAAGAGATTTACATGATGGGAAAAATCCATGAAAATGAAAATTATATATATATATATGTTTTGCATGCTCACCTTATCAGGATAGAATCATTGTTATAGAATCTATGTTCAAACATTGCCATTTTCGTTTTTAGAGAATAAGTCTTTGTCACACGTCCATTGATCTCCCCCATGTGTATAACACACACACACAAAGGGAAACCAAAATTCAATGTTAAACAAATTTAGTTCAGTCGCAACATAAAAGCAATTAATTGACTATTGGTGATTTAATAGAATTCACCTGCAAATAATAAAACATTGGAATTTAAGTTTAAAACATAAAAAAACATGAATCACATGAGATGTGCAAATGAAAAAAATGTGAAAACATGTAAAATTACAAAGTAAAAAAAAAAAATGTTTTGAAATTTCAAATCACCAAAATTGATTTGAAATCGCATAATAAAGGATTATATCCCAAACAAAAAAAGAATTTGAACTTGTTCACATTGGAAAGTTGATTTATATTAAATTAATTGCTAAACTAGATTAGCCTAACTAATTAGGATTAAGCTTAATTAAATTAGATTGAAACTTATAATTTAATAATAATTCATAACAATATAATATCAAATTAATATTTGAATATTTTTTATAAAAATAATCATTTAAAAAAATATTGAAAAGTATTATTGCACACATAATGTTATAAATAATGATAATAAAATATATATTTTTGTCAATTGTAAATATTTTAGTCATAAGTTAAACATGGGCAATATATATCTAACTATAAAAAATGAATAAGTTTAGTTGTAATCTAGACCTTTACCTATACACTTTATGATCAAACTTGTGTATTTTTAATTATAAATTAAACATAGGGTTGTGTAGCTTGTTAGTTTGAATAAGTTTAGTTATGAATTAGATAAAGGGTGATTTGTGTGACAAAATACTAGTATATTCATACCTTATATGTGGTAAATAATTTTGATGTGTTTTAGTTATAAGGTTATTAAATGTTTTCATTAATTATGGGTAAATAATAATGTTAATTTTTAAAAAAAAAGCTTAATCATTATAAAGTCCATTTATGCATTGGGATTGATGCAAAAATCAATATAATGATCAATGCAAAAATGACATGTCACATTAATTTTGATAATCTTGTTCCTTTTTTTTTTTTAATGATTCTTTGATGATTTTTTCGGGCAAATGTTAAATTAATTAAGTCATCGAAAATTATTGGCTTATAATATATTTTGGGCTATAATTCTTACATTTGAAAAATCACCTTTTCATTTGAATAATGTTTGCAGTACTTAAATTGACAATTATTATAATGCTCAAGTTCCAAAACATTTTGACATTTATCAAGTGTAATAGTTTTAACATTTATGTGTTTAAGACTAAGTCCATGATTAAATAATCTAATCATTTCACAAATCATTCAAAACTCATCCATGTCACCCATATACATTTAAGTACTTTTGCAAATAAATGTGCTGTCAAAATAATAAAAACTTTTGAAAAGAAGGAACAAAAATGCTCAAGGCATCTAAATAGTTGATACATAATTAAAAATAATCACATATTTACAAGTTTAATATATGAAAATTTCTTTAATTGCCCATTATTGATAGACATTCGATATAAATTGAGTGTTAATTTGTCGTTCAAAAATTAATTATTTGTTTTGATGACATGTCTTAATTTAAAGGCATCAAGGTTAAACTTCGATTCACAAATTAAGATTAAAACCCCATGCACCTTACATTTGACAAATAAGTCTAAAATATATTATTATGAAAATTTCTTATTTAATAGCTTCAATTTTATTTTTATTTTTGTATTATTCCTTTGTTTTTTATTATAATTTGGTAAGTGAAACACAATTGTTATTTTTTATGTTTTTTGTATTATATATTATTTCTTATTTTCTTCCTGAAGTTTTAATCTATATTTCTTCATATAAAATATAATATTTTATGAAAAAACAAAGATCAAAATAACTTTTGCAAAAAAAAAATCAATAAAACTTTCTTTTCTGTGTTTGAAATATTTTTTTCTTCTTTTTCACACAAATCTTTCCTAAAATTATAATGAAGATTTATTATAAAAAAATGATAATTCACACTTGTTTTGCATTTACAAAATGTTTTAATCAAAGTTCAAAACTTAAATTAATGTTTTGAATATAAAAATATAATTAATATCTAACTAGTAACAAAAGATAAATAAAACTAATGAGATAAGAATATAACGAAAATTTTAATTTACATGTTATATTACAACTAATTGAGCTAACATAAATTTTTTTTGATTAGGATGTTAAAACATATAAATAATGTGGTAATAGTTAAATTATTTTTTATGTTTCATGTGATTTGCATAAGGATCCTAAAAGTCATTATAGAAAAATATTTTTATTACTTAAACCTCTTAACAAATCAAAATTTGAATTAAAAACATTCAAACATTATGGAAATATGCATACATGATTGAAAAAAATCATAGTAAATTTGTTTACAAATTTAATATTAGAAGCATATACAATAATGAATGGGATAATTTATGTGGACAACATTGTGAAACATTTTTTCAAAAAATAATTTATTTTTATTTTCTTCATTATTAATAAAATATATAATGATTGAAATAAACATTATTTAAAATTACCTTATCAAAAAGTTTTAATAGATTTCAATTTATTAGTATATAATAGTTTTTGTTTATCACACAATGCTAAAACATGTCTTTTATAACTTGTCATATTTGACTACAATGGCATAAAGAACTAGAAAAATGACTATAATCGAATAGGATTAATTGTAAAAAACAAGTTTTGATGTTGTGATCAAAATAATAACAAAATAAAATAAAATTAGTTAATAAAAAGATGAATATTTTCATTTTTATCATTATCATATATTTTATTATGAACTATTCAACTATTTTTATCATTATGCCATTGGATCTATTTATGTAAATTTTTTACAAAGATACAATCAAGTAATACATGTGATCAAATTATATAAATCACTTGAAATTCCAAAGGACAATTTTACTTTTAATTCAAAAAATCCTACAATTTATTTTTGTAGATATCCCAACTTCATAATTGGACATTTTAATGTAAACATGTTAATTAAATTTCACAAAGACTTATATATGCATACATACGTTTACACATACATACACAAATAAAGAACAACAAAAAATATTATATATTTTATTTTTCGTTTTCAAAACAACTAAGTCCACACATTCCCCCCAATGCATTTTTTTTACTTTTTCTATCTTATACCTCCTAGAAATCCACATGAAATGCTATTTTTTTTGGGATTGTTTTTCCTATTTTGTGCTTATAGACCCCATGGTCTTTCATATATATATATTTTTTCTTCTTGCCTAGCAATTATTCATTGGTATTTGTGTCCTAATTGCCAAGTTCCCAACTTTCACCAACTAGTAAAAAATACAAAAACATTAAATTTTCTTTTGAAACTTTCATATCTAGCACATAAATAAATTTGGTTAAATATTCTTATGGATAATATAAAAGGATTCTTAATTTGTTTTTACTTTCATATTTGGTACATAGACAAATTTAGCTAAATCTTCTTGTGACTAATCACCAATTTGGCTACACCACAAAAATGAGAAAAAAAAACCCTTGGGAAGGATGATGGTTTTCATATCTTAAAACCCACATTTTAAACTTTCAAAATGTTCTTCTAGTCAACAATTTTTAATTGATGACTCATGTTTTTGCTCCTTCTATATTTTCTTTATAGATTGATAAGTGTTCTCCTAACTCTAGTTTGCAATTTGTTCATATTCTTGGCACCTAATTCTTCAATTTCAATACCAATTTAAAAAAAATCTCTTCATTCTCACTATTAGGTTGGACAAAAAATCACAAAAGAACAAATTGGGGTGCTCCTATTTCCACTTCCTTAATAAGTTTCTTGTCACTTGACATGGGAAATCTAATTATGCCTAACTTTCTTCACTTGCATTTAAATTGATTATAATAAATTTAAATTGTTAAATTCTCTGCAAATTGATTTCAATTGCAATTACTTTAATGCTCAAAAACATCAAACCTAATATCCCAATGATGGATCGGTTTTCTTAAAATTTGGAGCTTCCCATTTCTTATGAGAGAAAATTCCAAGACAAACAAAACTCTCTTATGACAGAAAACTTTAAAAAAAAGAGAAAAAAGCACAAGCACAGGTGTTCTCACCCAATAAAGAATTCATTTTGAAAAGTTTTTCAAAGTTTCACAATTTATATACGTGTCCAACAAAACACTGTACATTTTATCTACTTGTTGATATCTTATATGCAATGCTTTCCAAGTGGTCAAGGCAATGGCGGCTAAACTAGATCCCATTGGAACTTTGACGTGAAGCAAGAGTGTTGCAAAAGGATTCAAAACAATATACTTAGGATAGGTGACTCACCAAAAACTCCAAAGGTGCCACTGAAACAGACTCCACTCATTCTCTGCAACAAACCCACCCTACAAGGAGAAAGTAAATACCATCAAAATGAACATGGGTCAATTTTACATTTAAAAAAAAAGGGTTTCCAACCACTTTGGTTTCTCCTAATGCCATGGATTTTCACCTTTGCTCCAAAACAAAGAGCTAAATTTTTTGTTCTGAATTCACAGAAAATTAAAAGATTTGACAAATATAGCATCTCATGTTTATATATGTATATACTTGCATGGTTCAAATTTGTTGCAAACCCCACTCTCAAACTAGATTGTGAAACCATGAAGCTTCCAGAATTAGACTTTGTGAGGTTCTAAATTTTGTTGATGAGAGAGAGTAATGAAAATTTCATCAAGAGTAGTTCATTTTAGTTGCTTCCGAATTTCAATGGTAGCTATGAAGTCAGATACATAAAACATATGTGAAGAAGCTCTCTGAAAATGGAGTAGGTATTGGGATACAAGTCATATTATTATTACCTCTGCTGGTTGTCTCTGAGGATGCTTCGACAATTTCTCAAAGCTGCAACAAAGCTGTGGATTGATGGTAGCTTTGTTGGTTGAAATGGGTCTTTTGTTCAGAGAGGGTGGTGGATGTGGTCCAATTCTTTTCTCTCCAGCTTGATTTGATTTTCTATTTTGGAGTGATGTGTTGATGCTTTGGGTAACATGCTTCATGCTGGGATTACTTGAGAGGCTGATCAAGTATTTCCAAGTTTGTGATCTTGTTCCTCCATTGTGCACTTCTTGACTCGCTCAAAATCTTTTTGACAGGTACCTAATTCAGAAAGCTGGACTCCATAGAGAAAGTGCCTGCTTTTACTTGAGGTTGATGCACTGGAATTTCCAATGAGCTTCTTCTGTTCTTGTTGTTGATGCACTCTTCAGTGCTGCCTCAAAAGCTTTGACTGAAAAGCTTGATTGATCTGCAAGAGGAGAGAGTGTTTTTCAGTAAGCGTCTGATACCTTGTGCAGATGAAGGTTTCATCAGACAGCATGATGAAAAGTACCCAACTAATAAGGGGAAGCTGGACACTATAGAGAAATTGCCGGCTTTACTTGAGGTTGATGCACCAGAATTTCCGACCTGCTTATGTTGCAGTTGTTGATGCAATCTTCGGTGCTGCCTCAAAAGTGTTGACTGAATTTCGAAAAAGCTTGAAAGATCTGCAAGAGGAGAGAGTGATTCTGTAAGCTTCTGATACCTAGTGCAGAGGAAAGGTTTGATCAGAGAGGTTGATGAAAAGTACCCAATTTCGGAAGCTTTAAGGTTGAAATTGGGTACCCATTTCCAGAGGTTTTACTGGTGAAGATCAGACAAGAGACACTTGGGCAAATGGAGCATGAAGAAGCTCTTGAATCGCCTCAAGGACTAGATCAGAGGCCTTCTTCTGTAGCTGCGCTGAACGTGGAAATTGGTTTAGCGCAAACCAGTTCTGCCCAAGAAACTGCGATATCGGTCCAAGAACCGCCGGTGAGACGGCAAGATAGGACTTATGACAGATTCAGGACTAGGTCTCCTAGATTTCAGAGCCGGCAGGCTTCATCTCGTCGAGGAGCTCCTTCAATTAGACATGGTACTGGAATGTCCAGAAACAGACGATCGGAGTCGCCTGTTGACGAAGCCCAACAAGATGATGATGATGATGATGATGAGGCGAGACTCTCCCTTCTACCTGATCGTTTCTTCGATGCACTCGACGGCCCCGAGCTTGAAAATCTCAAGGTGGGTAGTAGCTTTCTATTATCCTTGGAGCTCCAGACTTGAATCTTGAAGCTTTTCTGAAGCATCTGTCAGTACTGTTGTTGCAACCTATGAATGAGCAGGAGCATGAGAAGGAGCTGATGCTTCCAAGAGATGAAAGATGGCCATTTCTTCTGCGCTTTCCAGTCAGCTGCTTCGCTGTCTGCATGGGGTTGGGCAGCCAAGTGATCCTGTGGAAGAATCTATCAAGCTCCACCCAGCTGCACTTCCTGCATATCCCTCTGCAAATCAATCTCACACTCTGGTGCTTGGCTCTCTTCGTCCTCATCCTCATCTTCCTAACCTACAGCTTGAAGATCATCTTCTTCTATGAGGCGGTGAGACGTGAGTTCCATCACCCCGTACGTGTCAACTTCTTCTTCGCCCCTTGGATCGCTTGCATGTTCCTGGCGCTTGGACTTCCGTCGGCGATCTCTCAGTCTTCTGTCCACCCTGCAGTCTGGTGCATCTTCATGGCTCCAGTTTTCGCACTGGAGCTCAGAATATATGGCCAGTGGCTCTCGGGAAGCGCTCGTCGCCTGTCCAAAGTGGCCAACGCCTGCACACATCTGTCTGTGGTGGGGAATTTCGTGGGTGCGCTGCTTGGAGCCACTATTGGGTGGATTGAACCTGCCATCTTCTTCTGGGCAGTGGGTCTAGCGCATTACCTGGTGCTGTTTGTCACTCTCTACCAGCACTTGCCCAGCGACATAAGTCTACCCAAAGACTTACACCCAATCTTCTTCTTGTTCGTGGCAGCTCCTAGCACCGCAAGCGTAGCATGGATGCACATCACCGGCCGCTTCGACCTTGTCTCTCGCCTCGTCTTCTTCGTGGCCCTCTTCCTCTACTCCTCCCTCGTCGTGCGCATCAACTTCTTTCGTGGAATTAGGTCAGATCCCTATCTACCATCTTGTCTTCATTCATGCAAACTTATTCTTCTTGCAATTTCCTTCACTTCTTTTCATGGAGATTGCGTTGTCACCTCGTCAGAGATTTCCTTTTCTTGCTCGGTCAAATATTCTCCTGCAATCAGAGCTTTGAGTTTAGGGTTTCCTCAGAACTCCTCGGCATCCATCTTCTTCATAGTTTCCCCCTTACAGCATTCTTCTCACTTCTGAACTTCTGGAAACAGCTTCATGCAAAGCTACACTTCCTTGACAGTAACAGCAGATGCTTCCTAAACCCTAATCCCTTCCTACACGTCCTTCAAATATCTGACAATCTTCATCAAAGCTGTTCTTCATTGTTCAAGCTTTACCTCAATCAGAGCTTTGAGAGTTGAGACTCTTCAGCATCCTTCTTCATCACAGTTTCTCAGTACAGCATTCTTCTCACTTCTGAACTTTTGGGATTGGAATTGGCTTCATGCAAGCCATAGTTCCTCAAGATATCTGACAATCTTCATTGAAGCTTCTCTTTATTGTTCAAGCTTTTTACCTGGGATTAGGGCTTTTGAGTTGAGACTCCTTGGCATCCTTCATCTTCATAGTTCAGTTACAATGTCCTTCTCACTTCTGAACTTCTGGGAAATGGATCAGTTTACTGCAAGCTGTATTTCTTTGAGTTCTGACAATTTGCATTGACACTTTTCTTCATTGTTCAAGCTTTTCATGCAAATCAAAAGTGACAGCAATGACCAATTATTATGTTTTATGCAGGTTTTCAATATCATGGTGGGCATACACATTTCCAATGACTGCAGCAGCCATAGCCTCGGTACAGTACACAACTGCAGCAAACTCTTGGATCACACGAGGCCTTGCAATCATCCTCTCGGTGACAGCCTCTATCACAGTGTTCATCCTCTTCTGCTCCACGATTCTTCATGCCATTGTGTGGAAGAGTCTTTTCCCAAATGACCTTGCTATAGCCATCACTGTGAAAAAATCCAATCCTGAAAACTCAGAGGGTAGAGGAAACATGGACAATGCTGATGAGCTGCTAAATGACTCCCAAAACACACACAAACAATGTGAACAACCTCTACATAAAATAAGGATCAAGGAATTCAACAACATCATTTCCAAGGATCAAAATTGTCAGTCTCACTATTCCTCAGAGGATCAATAGTAGGAGCGTACCAAACATCAATTTCACCAGCAGAACACAAACGAGTTGACAGTATTCTTCAAGAATTCAATTCAAAAGATGTAATTTATGTCCTCACGATTTGAGATCGATCTGTGTTCCACTGAAGGAAATGCAACAGTTCTCACCAATAGAAGAATTCATGACAAAGTCCTAGCATTTTGTACACAGAAGCTCAAATGTAATTCATTGCCTCACATTCCACTATACCATGTGAACTAGACAGGCATCACTGGTTTGAAAGTTTTTATTTTCTGTTCCAGAAAATTCAAGAGGTCAAGAAACTTACAGCGCTGTTGGCTTTGTGTTACATCAATTTGATCACCACTTACAATGACCTCAATGCAAGCAATCAGTTACATTTAACTTTGATTGACTTCCAATGAAATCCTCTGCACTCAAGTAAGCCCTGGGAATTTTATAGTAGCATAATGCAGTCAACAAACTAATTCCCCTGTCATTGGGAAGCCTGCCTCAAGGACTACCCTGTGAACACAAGATGCGTGATCTCATAGTTGTAGAGAGGATTATAACAGTGGCCATGTCCACTTTACACCCCATTGAGAATGGAGCTTTTCCACTGGGAGAGGGGGGGAGGGGCAGTTGTTGACTTATCAAATTTTTGTGGCCTGAACCTTCTGCTGCAACCTTAACATTGTACAATATTGTAATTTTAACATGTCATATGCTGGTGAAGAGCTGTTGGTGCTTGGTTTGAAATTGGGGAAAATGGTGCTCAAGGAAATGCTATTGGGCTTCATCCACAACCTGCACCAGTATTGGTGAGCTTTAATTAAACAAAAGGGACATCCTCTGAATGTACAACAAAGCACCATTTCAGTGTCCCCATTCAGATGACAAGCTCACTCTGATGCAAGATCAAATCAGAAAAAGTGAGGAACCAAACCTTCAAAGTTAGAAGAACCAACTGAGTGACTGGCACCCACTGTGGGGCGATCACCATTTTCTCAGCTACAGCTCCACCGGATGCTCCTTTTGTGGCCAACCCTCTATCAAACTTTACTTGGCTCTACATCCAGTTGTGAAATTCAGAAAACATATCAAACTCCACACATTTCCTGATGTCTTATACTATGTAAAGATTGGTACAACACACAGTTGGGAACAAGCCTTACATACTTTGCATTTGACAGCAAAGGCTTGGCAGAACAGCTAACATGGTTGGCACTCCAATAGATGGAGCTCTCATGGGCAAACTAAATAAGCCTTAAAATCCTGAGATCCCATGGTGTTTTCCAGTGGAGCATTTCTAGAGTAGGGCCAATATGACATTTCTTTTGTATGATGGCCAATTCTAACTTTCACCCTTCTGCTTCATATAGTACATAGAAAAGGGAATATGTATCTGAGGTACCTGCTCCTCACCATGCCGCTGCCCTTCTAGCACTCGCTGTTGCTCCTCAAAGCTATGCAAGCCCACTTCTTAGTACTAGATCTTAAATCCACGAGGACTGATGTTGATCCTTGTCTGTTTTAACAAGCAAAGTGCTCATGGTGCCACCATCCCTAGACAGAGACCTCCCTCAAGGCATCCTGGGATCTTCTGGGGGGAATATTGACAAATCCACAGAAACCAGGAAACTTCTCCATTGTTTTCTTATCCTCTTAATGTGATGATGAATGATGATGGCCATGATGATCAGAAAAACAGAATGCAGATCACATTTAGAGTCAAGTGGAGGGCAAGTTGCCTAATAGTAAGGCAAGTATGCACAAGAACAGGCTTACATGAATGACTTGCACAAGATGGATGTCATCAGTGACAGCTGATCTTGATGCCTCGTTGTCAACCACCCTCAAGAACTGTAAAGTCACATAAATCTGTCAAGTCCACCATTTTGCTTCATTCATCAGACTTGTCTTTTGTCAACCCTATTTCAGCAGTTGAGTAGGCTTGAAATGTTCAAGCTTCAGTTAAAATAGCAAAAAATTAAAAGTGATCTTTATGGTTGACATCAAATCTTAATGTACCTTAGCACAATGATACAGTTCAGTAATTCCAGCAGAATTCATGATTCACACAGGACTCAATGAAGCCCTTTGGTAATTGACAAATACAGATTATGTTCTAGCTTGGTGCTTGACTCCAGACTTACTAATGTAGTAGGCTCTCAAGAAAGGAGACAGAAGATAGCAGAAGAAAGAATGGCAGGGTGTATGTAGTACTGTAGTCAGCCATTGGGTACGATAGTGCTCTTCAGATGAGGTCAAGCGGTAGCCTGCTGTGTCCATTTTGAATTCCTCCATACCCTCCCCTCCATACTGCACCTCCACAAAAACAAACTGCACACAATAAGAATCTCTCCATGTGATGGATGGCCTGGGTGACTGACTAGTTTTGGGTTGCTCTCCAGAAATACAAACTGTTGGGTCTGGTCTATTGATTTCTGTTATTCATAGTTAGCTGATAACCAGCAGAGTCTGCTTGGGAATCACAATTTGTTTTAGAATTACGAGATGTTTTCAACATGGCTTCACATCACAACCTCAACTTGTTCTTTGCACAATTGGGAAACCTGCACAAGAAGTTTGAGTCCCTAGCTTTTGGTATGTGAGCATGATGAGCAACAAAAGATCCAATGTATTGAAGCAAGGAGGAAATAGATAGCACTGGGTGGAAAAAGGCCTGCTGGGCTGCTTAGTGGCAGCACATTTGGCACATTTACCACAAGCTGAAGAGAAAGTTTGTCAAATGTGAAGCCTGCCATGAAGGCATCAACTGCTGCTGCTACAAACTCATGCAATGCTTGGCCTGCTGGTCTTCCCATATTAAGCACACAGATCTGCCAAATTATTCCCACCACAACAGCATGATGAAGATCTCAACATTGATGTCAAAGCATTCAATGCCACAAGCTGCATATGAAGAAGAGTGCACATGTAAAAGCAAAAACTTGTCAAAGGTTTGTGAGCTTTTTTTCTATTTCATTATGTTACAATTTTGCATATGGTTTGTAAGCCTTGAATGGTCCTGGTAATGAAGCTTTGATCTCAAGCAGTTTCATGTTCCTCAAAACAAGCAGGCATGAATGCTCACAGCTGCAACTTTGCAGCTGACATCTCCTGGAAGCTAGACAGCATTACATTCATTTGAGCTGATGAAGGAGATGGCAGGCAAGAATACCACACAATGAACAAAAGTCTGAGGAAATCATATGAAGACAAAATTGACTGTTTCCTGTAAGAAGCTCTCTCCTTCATCCTTCTACTTCTTCCTGCATCCAGACAAAGCTCAAAGAAGCACAACTGCGAAAAAGAAACTGAATCTTCTATGTAACTGTGGGTCCTGGAGATCATCATCACCATGGTATTGGAGCAATTGTTCCTCACCTCAAAGAAGCAGTGCTGCAATGATCGACATATGTGAATGAGGGAAGGCTGTGGCTTTCCACTTCCATATCTGCCTGCACCCGACGACGACATCGCATTCACATGCAAAGCGCCATACATGCGGACTTTCTGAACTAGAAAACAGCAGCAGCCGCCATATCCAATTGCATGTGGAGGAGCAGAAGAAGAGATTGTCACCGGTTTGAAGGCAACCTCAACCACTCGTGGTTGCTGCTTTTTACGACGTGTGAATGTGCAGCACGCCGAACCTCTTCCGCCTCCTCCGAGCTTCAGAGAGTCCAAAAGAATCGACGACAATGGTGCTGTAAATGTCCCCATGGTCATCACACGAGAATCGACAACAAGGCTCTCTCTCTCTGCACACGTGCAAAACTGAAGATATCCCTAAAGTAGGAGGGCCGAAGAAACTCTCGTCTGTGGCAGTTCAGCATCTGCTTCCAACAGACGAGAAACCGGAGAAACTGCCGAAATCAACAAGCACCTTCTTTGGGAATTGCAAAATTGCTGCAAGATTTGCTTCAAAGGAGAAGAGACGACAGCAACATGGCATGGTAGAGAGGCATGGCAAGGTTAGGGTTTAAGGAAGAGTAGCATCAACAAGAAAAATTACGGCTGCAAATTGGCAATTTGGTTCAAGGTGACAACCATTTGCCACGAGCTTTTTTTTGCTGTAGTAGCCTCCCTTTGATTATCCTGCAACACTAATGTCACAAAACTTCTTCCAAGATACCTCAGCAGTGGAGCACTACACCTGCAGGTACCGGCTTGAAGGCTTCTCTTCATATCTTGAATTGCTTCTTTATTTGGTGATAAGGCTCATTGCAGCTACTGAATTTGAAAAGGGCAATGTGATTGTTGTTGCAGCAGCCATGTAAAGCGAGCATGTATGTGGTAGCCCCATGCAGCACCAATCCTGTTTCCTGGAGAGTTATAGCCACAGTTTGCAAGTCACTCATGACAGTGGCTCTGGCAACAACTGTGCTTGTGGATTTGTTGTTGGGCAGATTTGTTTCGTGGTGGATCTCATGTTCAACTGTTGTCAGACTTGGGTATCTGTAGTGTCACATGCACCCAATGTGACACTACAGACTTGCTCTCCTTGAAGTTCACTGCACAGCCAAACCATCTCATGAACTCTAGTGGGTACACACACATGCCAGAAGGTTGGGCGGGTGCTTGTTCCACAGTTACCATCATACTGAAGAAACCCAACAATGTTTATCTGTGAATGCATCATACACAGAGGAATGTCACAATAATGTCTGCTCAGGGAACCATGGTGGGGTTGTCACTTCACATGCCAATTTGAGAGAAAAATTGACTGTATTTTTTTCAGGGTTCACATGTGGAGTGCAGGTGTTCATGGCGGTTCTGGTCATCTTAAGAATTAGTGTGACTGCTGCAGTGACACCGAGTTTTAATTTTGCTGAGCAGCATAACATTTGCTGAACCTTTGTTATCTCACTGCACTTAGTTTTATGAGATCCCAGCTGAGGTTTTACCACCACAGTCATTGGACTCATGACTTTTACATGGGGAGTGGATGGACTAAAAGCAGCTCATGTGGCAAGTGCCCAGTGTGGGTGTGTGGGAAGACATTGACATTGATTGGAGTGAATCTCTCTTTCAACAGATCCACATCCATCTCCACACATGGAACAGCCAGTCTGGTCTAAAGCCCTATTAACCAATCAGTTGGATGCTTGCTGGTATTGAGGGGAAACAGAAGCCACTCTGCAGACATAAGTAATCTTGTGCATGGGAGTCTTTAGTCTGTACTGAATCTTGATAGTGAATCTACTCAATGTGGTGGTGACGAAACAGAAGTTAGGCAACTATGGAGTGGCAGTAGATCTGCCAAGTCACTGCCAGATGACTTCCATATACCAGCTTTACACATTTCTCCCCAGGTACATCACAAGCCAAAAAGTAGACCAATTTTTTTCATTCACATTGTAGACAGCATGCACACATTTACACCAAGATCTGAAGTGGATAATTCACTGTTGGTATGACTTTTGCAACACTGGAAGGTATGTTACCATACTATCTAGCACTCTTAAGTTTTAATATTGAGGTCAAAATGGGTGGGAAAGAAGTGCAAGATGCTACAGTGACAGCGAAGCTGCACAAATCACATGCATGCAGACACATAGTTTGTGCACAAGTTCCTTTTATGGTTTCATCCCATCAATATGTTGTATGATAATGGGGCCATGATTCTTGTTGTCATTTGGCCAGTATCTGGATCTTCCTGAATTGGCTGCTGCATCTTTGATTCATTCTCAGTTCACCTGCAATGAATCACATTAGCACTTCTGCCTTTGCCATGATGTCAATGAAGTTTCTCACGCATTGAAGGCATGTGAGAAACTCATGGCAGCAGAGGTTATATTCATCCAGAGTTTCTTACATGTAGGGCAAAGCCCTAGGACTGGGGCTTTACAGAAGTAAGAGAATCCCGAATTTCTGTAATGCCCTAGTCTGTGGGGTTTACACAGAGTAAAGACTGAGACACTTGCTGGAGAGGAAAAGCAAAATCCCCACTCTCAAAAAAAAAATCCTGCAACAAATCAGAATACCCTGCGCCTTTTGTCCATGGGAAATTACAGTTTATGATGTGCATCCATTTACATTAGAAATTTCTAGTCAGGTTTTACATGAGCAGAAGATGACATAATCTGGTAGTAGGATGAATCACATGATCAAACAAGGGGATGCATAGACCAATGTGCAGCAGTTCTCGCCTATTCAAGAGAGTATCAAGTTCCATATCTACAACAAGTCATCATGGCAGGGTTCAGGTTCAGGTTCAGATTTTGATTCCAGGTTGTGGGTGGTTCCAGATTAGTAGTGCTTTGCACTACCAGGCTAGGCTACCAATTGACAAGTTCCTGGTCAGCAAGTCAGCTCCAGTTAGTTGTGATTAGATCCCATGAGTTTCATTGAAGTGAGGGAATGGTTAGATCCGTTCCAGGTCAATGCAAAGCGAAAACCAGGATTTGGTTTTTTGGGTCTTTTGATCCATGGAAATTTGCATTTCCAGTTCCAGTTCTAGAGCCAGGTCCAAATTGCCAGTTAAGTTCTGGTTCTAATATCCAACTTCATGTATCTAGGATCTACCTACAGGGTAAAATCTAGATACAACATCTATTGAAAAATCTAATTATAAAAATAAACATAACTCTAGGTTTTTTGAAGCTCTATGAGTGTATTTAGAGATAAGCATATTTGCAAATACACTAAAAAAAACGAGAAGGTCTTTAGTCTTTAAGTGGAGGGGGGGGGGATTCCTAGCAATGTGCAGAGCGAAAACAAAGAAATCCCAGAAATTTACAACCAAAAAAAAAGCAGGCTCCAATTACTAGAATCAAAACCTTTCAAGCATCACGACGTCATTGCATTGCATGGTTCCAAAGCGAGGAGGAGACGAACAAATCGACACCACAAGCAAACAAAGAAAGGAGAAACAAAGGAAGAAGTCGGCCCTAGTTACTTTGTCCCATAGAGGTATCCCGGCGGAGATTTGGAACCCGGGTATATAAACCCTTGTCATTGACAATATGTGTACTTACCTGGGCGGGGTTAATCAGTGGTCAAGATGGCTGATTGCCTGGGGAAATCGCTTCCATTGCACTACGGATCGCACGACTTTAGCATCTCCCTACGAGGGGGCATGCACGTCATAATTTGTGGCAGTTGGGGCTCGCGTCCGCGCGGCCCCCTTCAACCAAATTCTAAAACTGGATTACTGAACTTCAATTCGGAGAAGTGAATTACGAAAACGGAATTTGCTTGCTGGCCGAAAGACTTTTTAAGTAGCTTTGATGTAAATGGTGGCAGAATATTCATCGCTCGCTTTGCTTTTTGCACCTGCCTTACTTCCCATGGTTCTTTGTGGAATTCGTCTGGTGTGATGGGGTGTAGGATGTCATATGCTCTTGGTCATGTCTGCCTCTTTGTGTCATCTGCTGGTGAATTCATCTATTTGTGTTTAGGAAAGAAGTGGTGATCAATTGCTTTCAGGGTATCAGTTTGAGCCTAGCGCTTTTCAGTCTTAACCCTTTTGAGGATAGATGTTTAGGCCCACGTTCACCAAGAAATACCACATTGTTATGTGAGATTGAAAACCTCAATAGAAAGTTTATAGACGTGTGAGTGCCATGGCTTTATACTCTCCACAATCTCAAAGAACAGGGCGAGCACCTTTGGTGGTTCTTGAGAAGGGTAAATTTGTAGAATGTACAATTTCTTTGTTTGGAAACCATGAAGAGAAAAATTGAGCGCCTTTTCAGTTTAGGTTTTGGTTTGAACCCAGATTGCTCATATGTTTCTTGGACAATTGAAAATTTTGCTACTCTAGTACCAAGGCCCGTGCCAAGTAGATAAAAGGCACATTCAAAATGTCCCATGCCCTTGTCTTTCTACATTTGTCGCACAATATTTACAACTCATGGTCCTTTACCAGTGCACTTGCCCTATTGTGCACTTTTTTCTTTTCAGACCCTTTTGTTAGTTCCAATGTGTCAATTCTGAAGAGCTATGCAGGAGCACAAAAATCGGGGTTTCATGTTTTGAGTCCTATGGCTGTGCTGCATATCAAATCCTTTGCTAAAAACTCTGCAAGTTTTTATACAAGTCTTAGATTGGCCCATCCTTATTTAGGCTTTTGATTTATATGCGGTCTTCATGGTAATGCCACCTTTTATGTGGGGAGATGTGGGCAAATATTTCTTAGAATTTTCCCAGAAAAGTCAATTTTCAACCCTGTGACACTGCCTTTCCAGAGCAGTAGGTCAATTAAAATGGATCTAAGACCTTATCACTCATGTTAGCTTTTAACATCTGCATCAATAACTATGATCGTGACTCATTCTCTAGCTTTAGCAAAGTGAATGGGATAGTCATGTGACTGACACAGTGTGGAGTGTGTAAATATGCCTTGTGACTAATCAGTTGGCCAAATTTTGGTGTTGAGATCCGAAGTTTGTGAGATGTTGATTCTATGCGCTATGCCATGGTTCATGCTTTGGATGCATAGCCTATGGAATTTGGTTGGTGTACAACTGCAGCTCTCAGACAAAGCATTTGAGCTGATGCAAGTGCCTTCCAGCAAGTGGTAATGCAACTCACTTGCTTTCCAAACACAGATGGAGGATCGTGTTCTTTTTTCCCATGTGATATTGCTGTATTGGCTTTTGCACAATGTGGGGCTGCAATCAAGAATGCAGCAGATGCATGTGTGTTGTGCATTAAGTTCAAGATTGTGCACTTGATAAATTTGCATTGTGATCTGGAAGGAGGAGGCCTTTTGTGATGTTGTGTGAGCGAAAAACGTAGATGTACTGTAGAATACAAAAGAAGGTTATGAGAATCAGCATGACTTTGCCAACCATCTGTTGGGGAAAGAATGTATCCACTGATAGCTACAGATTGGTTTACAAATTTAACTCATAACTCATGAAATTGGTGCTTTGCCAAGTATTATAGGTTTGCCAATGTTACCAAGAGATTTGTTGTACTTGATGATGTTTCATTTTTTGACATAGTTTGCAAAATGTGAATATACAATTTTCAGTCAACAGTTCTAAAGTGTTTCAAGACTCTTGCAAGTCAATGTAACTGGGGAAATAAAGTAGATTTGGTACTCTATGACATGTCTGAGTCATGCAAATCTGCACTGACTGAAACTTTTACGTATCAAATGATGAAGGTTTTGTGATGGGTAAATCAGTGTGCTCCAACTTAGAGTGATTGCATGATCCTTGGCATTGAAGCACTAGGATTCCAGAAATGAGAGAATCTCACACCTCTCAAAGTGTCTACAGCGTACACCTTGGCTAAGCATTTTCCTGCAGCACAACTTGAGTGGATTGAGTTTGCCTGGGTGGAGGTGGAAGCAAGGATGTGGGACCTCATGTTTCATTTCTTCATATACATGTGTGCTGACTGTTTTGTAGGATTACAGTCCGTAACTCTGGCTTGTTCTATTGAAGTGTCTATGAAGAATTAGCAATATAATGTGGGCAATTTGCACAGGAGAATGGCAGGTAGTTGGGATTGCATGTACAACTGATAATTACGGTTCCTTAAGGTGGGATTGACATGTTTGTGCGTAACTAGGACTTTGTGTAGCTTGATAAGCTCAGGTAGTGCAAATGTTGAGGCACTGGAGCCAGCCCTCAGGATATGCATTGCCTCTTATCTGATTTGAGCTCTGTTTTCGTTGTGCATTTTGCACAACATTAGCTTTCATTGGTGATATAAATTGGGTTATCATCCTAATTCTTAGGGCTAGAGGTCTAGAGAGAATCTAGATGTAAGTAGGTTCTTCACACTAGGTTTGAACCCAAAACCATTAAGTTTAAAATGGTGTTGCAATGACTTCACCATTAAACCACGTGCCTTCAAGTTAGAGAACAATTCATAACTTGTTAGTTTAAACTTTACACATACCAAGATAGTGAATTTTGGCATGTGTAAACTTTAAATAAGAAAGGTTACATGCCTTTTCACATATGAGCACATGGTTTAATGTTAAAAGATTTATGAAGTATTTGGAAGGTCTTGGGTTCAATCCTATTGGAGTTCCCTGCCATGCTTACATCCTAGACCCCTAGAACCTAGCTTTGAGAATGAAGCTAGGGCACATGCATGGTTTAATGCCCATACTTGGGCATCTAATACCTTGTCCAGATTTTTTTAAAACAAACCCTTGATGGGTCCACATTACGTAAGGTGTATCACCCATGATGAAATAAAGGTAATTTTGAACACATGTTTTTTAATCGTAACCTTATTTTGATTTCATACAAATTAATGAATAAAAATCTGTCATATTCTGAAATTTGATAATTTAGACCACAACATGAGCATTAATATCATTCACTTTGTGTCCATGTTAATGTTGAAACATGACTATTAAAAGGTACAAAAGTTTGATGGTGTACATGTGGTAGCACTTTTGATACACTTAAAAAAAAAAAAAAAAACTTTAATACCTTAACTAATTCTTAGGCATTGATTCTTATTAAGGTGAAAATTGATGAGGTGGTAATTGAATTTGGTATCACCTAGCATGATACCTACCAATACTTAGTTATAAAATTAGCCTAAAAATTGGTTGAATACTTAATCCAATATTTATTTTTTTTATGATACTTGACCAACATTGATTGTAATTCATAATCTTGATAAAGTTTCTTACAAAGTGTTAGACCATCAGCGTTTTCATCACATATAGGAATGACCCACTACAATGATTTCCTACCATAGATTGAATTGTGCCACAAAGTCTTGCTAAAGAAATAAACATCAATATGTCATCTTTGAAATTAATCTTTTCACAAGATTTTTTAATAAAGAATTGCCACACAAGAAATGTTTCATGAGTGCAAAACGAATGACATGGCATTATTATTGAAGCTTTCAAAAGCTTCACACTTGGACCCACCAAGGGCTATAGTATCGAATTCCTTTTTCCAATATTGCACACTTGATGGCATTGCAAAATCACTACAACGTATTGTAACCTATGAACACACAAGCCCAATGGAACTAATCAAGACTTTGAATAGTAGAAGAATTCAACAACAAAATGAAAAAAAAAAATTTAATGGGTCAATTTTATGCTTGTTGATTTTTTCTTCATTGACAGTTGTGTTTACACTTTTTAAATGACTATTTGGAAGGCAACATTATTCTTTGAATCATTGACTTAAATGTGGATGTTACATTGGGTATGGAATATGGTGCTTGTTGGATTTAAGCTTGCAACTACTTGCAAGATCACTATGAATCTACATATATAATTGGTTGATGGAAGTAGATAAAAGACATAGAAATGTTCAAGGCAAAGTAAAAATGCATACCACAAAATAAAAGCTCCATCACCATTATAAAACCCAGTGGCTAGATTTGGTCTTCACATGTCAAATGGACCCAATTGAACAAGTATTTGAATAACCATATCTCTTAGTTACAAATCATTTCACAAAACTTATGGGGCACAACAAAAATTATGTAACATTTAAAATAATGGAATGGTAATAATCCTTTAGACAATGTTGATCACAAGGCCAAAAGAAAGAAAAAGTCAAATCATGAACAATGGGTGTGATGTAGTAAAAGCTGAGATGAGAAATTGACTATTTTTCTATGTTGATTTTTGCTCCCCTCTTAGTTGGAATTGGAGCCTTTCAAAGATTACTTTAGCTCTCCAAACTCAAGATGATTGTTATGAAGCTTTTATTTAGTTCATCATCATTCAAACTTAGACTTAACTTTAAAATGATCACTTTAACAACAACAACATTAGCATTAGTAGGCATGAATGGATGTAAAACCAAGCAATGACACTTTTCTTTGAATTTACAAAATACATTAGTAAAAATATAAAGTCCCATATATGGGTTGAAAGAAAAGAAAATGGATATTTAATAACAACAAAAGGAGGTGGCAATGTTGAGTGAAAGGATCTTGCAAAAAATAGACAGTCAAATATAATTTCAAAGTTATAATTTGTAACAATAGTTGTGTTAAAAACATAGTTTTTTAAGAAAATTATAATTCTTGAAGTACAAAACAAGGGAAATAAAACATATTCAAACACATAAAAAGGAACAAGGAACCATAATATATAAAAAACAATCGAGAAAAATTTGAAGATAAGAAGATACAAAATGAAAGGAGTGATCCGATAGATCATGGGTTGGGGTTCAATGACAAACCCTAAAAGTAGGACTATAGAATTAAAAACCTAGAAAACTAAACCCCATCTAAATTTCAAACTTTAGCCCCTACACAATCCTATGACCTAACCCTATATAAAAACCTTTAAGACCTAAAGGTTAGTTGTAAGTTTAGGTCTATTTCCATGTAGATTCACCTAGGTCCAATTCAAAAGCAAGTCTTGATGTATCTATATTTGTTGATTTTGGTTTTTAGAACTAAATTTGGATTAAACCAACCAAAATCCTAGGCCCGATCAACAATGGCTACTATTATAATATGGAAATAAGGGCTTTGACAAGCTTTTAGAAGTCAAAAAACTTTATTAACTTTTTAACTAAAAAGTTGTACTAATGTGGCGGAATAAAAGTAAAATGATTTTTTGAATGCATTTTTATAAGAATAGGTTCATATGGAGCAATAAAATGGCACACACACTACACTTTAGGTGTTCAAAATACACCTTCACTAGAAGAAATCTTATAATATGTGACCATTCAATTTGCAATTACATGTAATTACATGTAACTAATTATCATTTGTAACTTTGTTTTATCATTTTTACAATTAGTCATCGTCTTTTAAACTTTACAACTATTTTGCAACTATGGGGCAACTATTAAATTACAAATCCTTCCAATTTGACTAGCTTCTTGGATTTTCCATCCAAGAATAGACTCCTATGTTCATTTAGTTACAAAATTAATTTCAATTTGGTTATTTATCATGGTGTGTTTATACATTTAATGTACACTAAGATTTTGTAGATTGCATTAAGAGTACACTATATAGATTTTATTCAAAGTATATTAAACATCCATTCAACTTATTTAACATATTACAGTTCATTTAAATTATATTCAAGGCATATTAAGCATATTTGACTTGTATTCGTGGTATGTTAAGATATTTAATTTGTATTCAATATATATATTATATATATATTTGACCATATTATGGGCATATTGGATTGAATTTTATTTTTTTGATTTTGTATGGTTCATTTAAAAAATACTATCTTTATTAAAGTATGATTAAATTATAGTAAAAAGATCATATTAATATGATATAATCATTGAATTAAATGAACCTTAATTATTGATAAATTATTATTTATTAGTTACTTCAAAACGTTTTTGTTGATTGGTTAGATATTAAATCATAAATTGATAGAATGATTAATGATTAGTCATGAATTATTCATATTAATTAATTTATCAATTAAAAAATATGAAAGAATAGTTAGTTAAATTTTACTTTATTTCTATCAACAAGTCAATAATTAATTATTCTAAATAATTATCTGATTATTCCTTATTTACTTAGTTCTGAAATATATGATTAATTTTGAAATATCTCAATAATCTGATTTAGTTAGGTAATCAAAAGTTATGGTTAATAACTAATGACTACTAATTGGTATTCAGCCAATGAATAATAAATAATAAATTCTTCACAAATTAGATTTTTAGTTATTATTAATGATTACTTAAAACTGATTTTTTAACTTAATAAATAAATCAAATTCATAATATATATTTTTGTCTAATAATTTATTGTTAAATTAGTTAATATTTCTTCAATATAAAGAAATACCTTATTTATTATTTTCTTAATATTTATTAACATATGTGATAGTTAATATTTATTAATCAAGAATTATGGTTAATAGTTAGTAAATATTAATTAGTTAACATTAATGGTTTGTTAAAAATAATTTAATGTCTACTAATTAAGTTAATAAGTTAAATTTTAATAATTTATAGTTGATATTCAAGAATTACCAACTAGTTAGTAATTTATTTTGTTAGATAATCAATTAATATCTATTTTTAATTTAATTATTAGCAGTTTAAATGGTTTATTCTTAGAGGTAAAAATAGTATTTTATTTTAAGTAATTCAATAAATAGGAAATTATTATTTCAGAAGTAATTTCCAAATAATTAGATATGTTCAAAACTTAAATGATTAATTTGTGACTTGATTAATTAATTATATATTGAATAATTATTTCTTGAAATAATTATTTATTATTTTTGAATTATTACTATGAAGCAATTGATTAGTTATTAGAAACCATGAAAGAATACTGATCAATGTCACTTTTAAAATTATTAAAATAATCAAACAATAATCTGTAGTAAATAATTTTGTAAATGGGTGGGTGGGTAGGTAATTAGTTATTTCTTACCTATTTATTTGTATAATTTTAAAAAGTAAAGACAAACATAAAACTTGTGGAAGAATGTTTTTTAGTTACAATTGAATTTGTGACTAAGGTGCAATTAAAATGTTGAAGTAATGTGTTTTGTTTTCTAATGTCATTTTACAAAGTATATAAAGAAGGTGCCTTCTCTTTGAATTTCATTAAAAATCATGTGCCATTTAGGATGAACTTAAAGAAGCTTTAACCTTAAAAGCAAAACATAAAATAAAATAAAAGTATTTTCATGGTTTTTTTTTAATTCACCTACTTTTCTACATTTTACCTTCCTACCTATTTGCCTACCTTCCTACTTAGGTAGTTAGGTGGGTAAATAAGTAAATAACTTAGATAAGTATGTATCCTAAGCAGGTAGGTATGTTTTTATGCAGATAGTTTTACCTACCTACTCATCTATGTAAGTAATTTGTCTTTCCAAAATTCAATCAATATGCCACATGGCAACTTTTGATTGTGCCATGTATTAAATTATCTTTTGTCCAAATGTCATGACGTAAATAATTAAAATTGGACCATGTTGATTTTTCCTCATTATATATTATATAAAATCATATATAAAAAATTCCAAGTTTTGTCATGTGTAAATTTTTTTATTAAAGTACTAGTTGGTAAACCCATTTTGCAAGCAAAATGATTAGGGGAAAAGTTTTATCAGGAGGTAGAAAGAAAACAAACGAAAGAAAAAAGGAAAATCTCCCGGAAAAAGGAAAACCCTAAACCCGGACACACCCAAG
>Ga0116227_10001707_pt1 | contig 49613 bp, 44 predicted proteins | sample S1TSphgellanicum_FD_89693 | JGI IMG/M metagenome (GOLD analysis project Ga0116227, IMG submission 89693) | Host-associated microbial communities from peat moss isolated from Minnesota, USA - S1T2_Fb - Sphagnum magellanicum MG | ecosystem: Host-associated > Plants > Peat moss > Unclassified...
CATAAGGGCGGTGCGGGAGGTGCGGGGGGTGGTGATGTAGTGGGTGGGGGGGGGGGGGGGGGGGGTGGTGGGGGGTTTGGGGGTATTACTCATGTGGACTTCTTGTGAAAGTATCCACAAGAGCGCGCCGTGGGGTCCATCCCAAATAGCGTGATCCGACTTGGGAGCTCCTTTTTTTCCTCCTCTCTCTCTCGTTTCGAGCTCGCGTCTGACCAAAGGCTTTCTCTTTATGACCCGGCCGACAACGCGTGAGGAGGAGGAGCGCAGGAACGCGGGAACTGGCATGGACTTTGCTGAGCGCCAAGCCCTAATTTTAGAATCGTCAGCTCAAACTTCCTGGAAATGTCGTTAGAGGCTGACCTCGTGGCCCCCTTTAGGCCCCTACTAATTTTCCAGTGGTTTCGGGCGGTTATTAGATATGCGGCACAAAAACCGGCGGTTATCAGGCATGCTCTGCTCTTTTAATGTATGTATGTATGTGGTGAGTAAAAGGTAAAAGCCCCAGGCCCCGCCTTGATTTGACACTTTTTGGTCTTGGACCCTCATCTAAAGGCCGTGGGTCCAATTTATGGCTCTCAGCCAATGGGATTGCTCTATTTCATAGGACCCTAAACCTGGGACCCTCATCTAAAGTGACCCCCAATCTAAAGACACTGGGTATGGGCCATTAGTGAACCAACACCTGTAAGCGCATGGTGAAGATGGATGATGGGTGGACGAGATACACTTTTCCATTGGTATCTAGTTCTCTGGCTAACCACAGTAGTTAGGTCAGTTTCTGTTTCTAGTACCCATGAGCAAAGAACCGGTGTCGGGCAGTTATTAGAAACTGCCCCCTGCCCCCCCCCAAGTGAAGCCTTGTTTTTTTAAGGCAATTTATTAATATTAATTGGTTGTACACATAACAACTCAATACACAAATCTTTTGTTTTGGGTGTTTGTAAATTAATTGATCAAAACTAATATTTAATTTAATTTTAGGTGAGTGTCACAGATGGAATTCAACCCAGTCTTAGACTCTCTTACACTGGACTAGGCTCTAAATTTATTATTAAATTTGGTTTTGTAAATTCAATTAGCCTTTTCTCAAAATTGCACTAATTTAGGTTCCATCAACCAAGAAAAACTAACTAACTAACTAACTGAAAACTGTTAGTTCTTTTCAACATCCAGAATCCAATGCCACTAGTCATGACATCCCATCCAATGGATGATGTGCTGGCGAGTGTTGGTTCACTTTGGCCCCTGACTTGGGACCTAACCCCATTTTCAGTGGAGGTCCCACATTTATTAGGGTTAAAGGCATTTTTAAAATATTTTTATTTTTTAATGAATTGGACCTGAAACCGGTTTTAAGTTCCATTTCTGTGTGGAACTGGAACCAGAATGGGGATGCATTTTATTGTTGAAAATATATTAAAAATGACTTGAATTGGGAGTTAACCTTGGAGTTAACCCTTAGTTTAGGTCTGAGTTAGTAAGAAACTGATGTGAGCCAGGATTGATTTTCAGAACTGGAAAGACCCAGGTCAAGAAAATTCTAGTATATTGGGAAGGCATTTTGTTTTTTGGGAGGTGTCTAAGGGGGGGTTTTTTTTTTTTAATTTTAAAATTTTAAATAATTTTTAATAAAATTTCTCTCTTGGTTCTTCCATTTCGAATAGATTCTTTTCTTTCAAACTTAGATCTAATTTTGATTTTTCATTTCAAACAAGAAATTTGTCAGTCATATAAATTAAAATTTCAGATAAATGTACCAATTTTGGGTATGAATTTTACTAACTATATTTTCAAATTATAACAAATCAAACAGCAAATGCAATCATCTAGCAAATTTAGATGTAAATAATCACACACAGAAAGAAAAGGAAATTTCCAAATTCAAATGTCTAACAATGAAGTATCAACTTTGAATATCCCTTTGAAGGAAATGAAGCAAAATGAAGCATCAAGGCCTTGAATGTGTCAACAACATTTGACACATAAGAAGTTTATGAAAATATTTTGATCTTCTATTGTGCAATGATTCACATCAAATTTCCAATTTTTGTTAAGTCCTTGTTAGTACTTAAAACAATTTTTAAAAAAGAAGAAAAAAGAAAATTGTTACCAACAATTTGAAATGACCAAAAAAGAAATAGAATCTTGAAATTGAAAGCAAAGTTCAATTAACTTGTAACCAAACAATACAACCATGAAACATTTACAAACAACTATGAGAATTTTCTAAATGGAATAGAAACCTTAAAAACACACCAAATTTGTCCTCTTGAATATTAAAATCAAAGCCATTTATCTTTTCAAGTTCTCCAAAACAATAAATGGCAAAATTGCATGTACAAAAACAATCGAAGAGAAGATTAATATCATGAGGAAAGGTGAATTGGCATTTTTTTTGATTAAGCATATCACATTTTTCAAATAAGAATAACACATTAGATTTTGTAACGTCCCTATCAAGACCAAATGCAATGGATTTTTTCATTTGTGGCCAATTTCATAGCCTTGCATCATTAGTCGTAATGTTGAATTTTGACCTTGATCTAACAATCTTTATTACTTCCCTTGATTTGATTATTTTTCCCAATGCCATTCACATCATCTATCTAAAAAAGTATGCAACAAAATGTGTCCAAATTAATAAAAGTCAAGAGCAAATTCATATACAAATATCAACTTTCACCTTCTAGGTGGGTATAGTTCATTTTTTTTTTCACAACCTATAGCATGAACTTGTATAAACCATTGACAAGAAGCTTAAAACTAATCCCTAAACCATTGATTAGTTTTGTGTAGATACTCAATGGTTTGGTAATATCCATCTTCTTATACCTTCATCATGCGTCAAGTACCTTCGCCATGCATCAAATGCATTTGAAGCCCAAATTTTCGAATGGATGCCACTTTTTTGTTTACCAATGTTCACATTGTCTAATTCTCTTATTGATTGATATTTTTTAACCTAAAAAGTAAAGCATCATCATCACCCTCTTTTTCAAAAAATGTTGGTTCAACAAACCCTCTCCATATGCAAAAATATGTAAAAAATTAACATCCACAACCCAATTAAACAAAACATTAAAATGAGGAGACCCAAAGGTGGACACTACTTTGAATTTACAAACCACGTGAATATAACTATAACGAATCATGGTTTAACTGATTAGAGAACTTGTTTGAAAAGACCAATCAGTTGTACTAAACGAGTCAATTTGAACATGTTTGATTTGACTAATTGGTTTTTTCTCCCCCTCTACCTAATGGTGTTTTTGATTTTTGGTCTTTTTGCTAGTTTTTTTTGTTGGTCATCTCAACTTGTCAACTTGATCACCAATCAATCAAAATGAACACCGTACCCTACCTATTAACCTAGGTTGGGTACTTAGCACCTACACTATTTAATATCCACCTAAGTTAGGTTAAACAACTAGGTTACCTTGCCTAGCTATTTAATCAATCAGTTTAGGCAAGGTAGCCTAGCTAGGATAGGTTACAAGTGTGACATCTTGAACCTTTCACTTGCACATTGAAGGACCAAGTTTTCAACCATTGCATCGTATTTTCACAAACAACAATTTATGCAAATATAATATTATGAATATTTTTTCCTAACCTACCAACAAAGCCTCTCTTAACAACCTTAGGCTACCTATCTACTTAACCTACTTAATTTACATAATTATATTAATTACCTAGCCTAGATATGTAGCCTAAATACTTAACTTAACCTAACTTGGTATCTATGTAAGCCCTACCTACCTATTTAATTTTCTATGTACCTAGGTATATACTTATCTATAGCCTACATGCTTATTTAATCAAAGTGATCATTTTGATTACCATTTTGATTAATAATGAAATGACAATTGGTCAAATTGACTAATCAAAATAACCCTAGTTAATTAAAATATTTCTTTATATATATATATATATATGTCCCATTTGATCGTTATTCCCCGCGGGGACACTAGTTTAAAAATAAAAATAAAAATATGTGAGTAAGAATATAGGTGCAATATATTGGTGGTTGGGTAAAAATTATAAGTTGATTAGTTAAAAATAAGATACATTTCATTCAAATAATCAATTTGATTATAATATAAAATATGTAATAATTTGAAATAATGGATTATTATTAATATGGGGTGGCAATAATATGGATATATTAGATAATTAGATAATAATAGGGTGATAAAAAATAAGTTGGACAATTATTTAATACCCCCTCAAAAATGGTCATTTTAATGCACGTAAATTTCAAACTTTACACACTATGTCAAATTGTATTAGCAATTGTTATTATCAAATACACACAATCAATCGTGAACCACACCCGCTAGGTCCCACCCATTAGATGACTATTTAATTTACATTTATTCTTGGAATATCTTTTAAAACCTTCTATAAAATCTTGAATTTTTTCATTATACTATTATGTTAGAACTTATGTTAAAAATCGCCATAAATATGTCATTTTCAAATCTTTTCAGAAAGCTATAATTGTGTTTTTTTGTTGAAATGCACTAATTACAACAACTTCCAATGTGCTTTTTGGCATTATTTATTCATTATATTGATTTAAACTTTTCAAAATATGTATATCAATATATTGAAAATAAAATTGCATACAAACAACTCCATTTGTAATTTTATTTTTCCTCTAAAATGTTAAATACATCAAAATTTGAAATAGTGGTGTCAATTGCTATAATACACATTTGCAAAACCACACCTTGTTTAATCCCAAAATTTGATATTTTTAAATTGTTATGGAAAATGCATTGGCCACAAAACTTGTTACCTTACTTGTAGCAAAATGAATTACTAAAAGACATTAAAGCAATTCTTTTTACATAATGTCTTAGTTCATTGTGCAAGTGATCCACCTCTGAAAGAGCAATCTTGATTTCCTTTCCAACTCCAAGTTTATTAAAATTAAAAAATTAAATGAATATAATGTATTGAAATTGCATGCAAATAAAAAATTATAATAAAATATAAGGTGGTTGAAATAGGTGCATATTGGACATTCATCCTCATTATCGAATAAAGACATTTCACATTAATTGAACTTTGGAAAACTAAAAACATTTCCAAGATCCATTTCAACATAATAGAAAAAAATGTCTAATTACACAAGGGGTTTGCAAGAAAGAAGACCTAATAGCATTGCAACATTGAAAAGCCCACAACTTTGTGGCAATGCAAACCCCTTGTTGCACCAATATGCCATTGCAAAAATCACAACACCTACATAATGACTTCAACACAACACCTATAAAAGCTCCACAACCAAGATCAAATAAAAAAGTACAAATAGGGTGGCAAACATCAATATAAAAAATATGAACATTGCAAAAGAAGCAAATACACCTGAAAAGAAAAAGGAAAAAAACACAAAGAAGCCAAAACTTTGAAACCACCAAACATTTAAAATAAATAAATGAGGATGCCATTTGTGAAAGAAGTTTGCCATGAAGTAAATGGTGATAACACAATTAAAACAAGCCACGGAACATCAAAAGAAAAAAGAATTGTAATTTCTATCAAACACAAAAAGGTGTAATTTTACAAACATGTACCCAAACAATTGAAAACACTATTTTTATTGGTGGAAAAAGATTCATACCTAATTATTTTTGGAAAATTTTAATTCTTGCCTATTTACTTTTCTTGAAAAAAAATTAATATAAAATTTAACATAATAATTTTTTTAAATCTTATTTTTTTGAAATTAAAAATATTTTGTTCTAAAGAACATCAAAAATATTCTTTTAAAAAATAATGGCCTAAAGAGATGGGTGTGATTCATAATTGAACATTTGCACATAAAAGGGGAGAACAAAACCTATTGAAATTGCAAGTGGTAGTCTTAACTTAAAGCAAAAACACAACAACAAGAAAAAACCACTCAACAAAAAACATGAGTGAGAGCTCAAATGCAAACTTTCAAAAACATTTTGATCATTCATTGCTTTTTTCTATGTGGAGTTATTGTGTTTATTAATTAAAATGAGAAAATTTGCATCATTGATTGATGAAAGAAACAAAAAAGAAAATGTACTCCTTGAAGGTTGTCTCATTCCTTTCAAAAATCAATTTTGTTTGTTAGATGTAATTAATCTTGATCATTGAAGAAAAAACCCTAAACATGTCCCCTCGCTAATGAGATGGAATGCTCACTATTCTTTTGATTTTTACTATAATCAACACCTCTTTTTTATCATTTTTTTTGTTATATTTTTTTTTTTTTTTTTTTTTTCAATGATGAGATCTCAACCATCAAGGATTGTTTAAAGTGTGCCATGATCCAATTGATCTCCATCATTGATTTCCACCATCTTCACCGGTAGTAAGAGGCAAGTTTGAGACTCTTCAATAGTATCAACCAAGGCCACGTATTTGAAAGCAAAAACCCTAAAATTAGGGATCAAATTGCAAGCATTGATAGCCAATATTGTGGAGCATATGGGGTGTCAATTGAGTACTTAATCATTGCCATTGCTTTGTTTTGTCCCTTTGATTTGTGGCAACTACTCTTGCAAATATTTTCAATTTGTCTTGCATTACAAAGAACTTCCACTTTCTCTTTTCTTTGATCCTCTAGCAAGTTTTATCTTTACTCCCTATTTTGAAAGCTTCTTTCTTTTGAAGTACTATTGTTTTCCAGATATTCAGTGCTTTGTGTATTTTTTGTAGGTTTCATTTTTCTCTCCTCGTTCATCAAATGTTTGTGGACTGTAATTTTACAATATATTTTTCCTCAAGATTTCCATTCTTTGGGATTTGGAAATTGTCTATACCATTTCAATTTCATTTATGTTTTTTTTATTACAAATCAATGTGTTTCAATGTCTTTATGTTGTAACCCATTTTTCAATTTTTATAGTTCATTCTTCCAATTTTTTTATTCTTTTGTGTAGGTTTTGGATTCTCTGATTTCGGTGCCTCTAATGCAAAATTTCTTACTTTTGTGATAGGTTCATACCCTTGATTTTCCTGCTTGCATTCGTAACTTCATTGTGTATTCATATGGGTCGAGCAAATTATCTAGTGGCCACCACCATTTCCAACCAATTATTATGAATGTGGAATTCCAAAAAATTAGAATTATTGATTCATTACAATCTTGTAATCTACATTTTAATTAATTCAAGTCGACTTGCAATCGTAAATTACTCCCATTGTCTTTGACCCTGACTTGCAAGACTGAGGTATTGGACCCTGACTTTGCAAGACATATCCTTAAAGCCCCAGGTTGAGGGCATTACCAAAATAAGGGCGCATGAGGCGATAGCCAAGTGCAGGCCTGATTTTGGTAATGCCATCAACCGATGACTTCACCCCATGTGATGACCTGCAAGAAATTCAGTGGAAAAACTGAGCAGAAACAGGAGGCAGGCATTATGAAAAACGTAATGCTTTCATACGTAATGCCTTCCTTGCTCTTCCATGAAAAAACATGCTTTATAAGGTTACCTCCGAATACACTGCAAAAGTTTTGGCAGGTTGTTACAGTCCCACAAACTCCAACCCAAATTCAAAAGAAGGCATGGTGAACACAAAGGAAGAGGAAGTTCGTAAGAAGAAGAAAAATCATCAGTGAGTAAGTAGAGGTAAGTACTAGCTTATGGAGGAGCAGCGCAATAGTAGCCTTTAATCTCAAAAACAAAATCTTTGCTCTTAAAGGAATATATCTACTAAATGTACAACAAATTATCATAAGTCTCTTGTTGTCCTCATGGTCAACTAGTTCATAACTAATGTGTTTGTCTCTATGAGGTTAGGGTTTGATTCTAGTTGCCTTTAATTTAAATTTTTGAAAATTTTGATCAGAGGACTAATGATTTTTGAAAAAAATTGACTATAGAAAATAGTTTAATTTATGCCAAAGCTACTAATGTATTATGATATTGAATAACATTCTCTAAAACTTGACTTGAATTAAAATACACTGAATGGAATTCAAATTCCATTGACTTCAAATTCAATTTGTATTCAAATTTAATTCATCTCAGGTTTGTATGCCATACAATGGCCTCCACCATTTCCCAATGAGTTCTTTGTTTTGGTTCTACCCAAAACAATCAACTGCAATGTTTCTTCTTTTTTTTCAACAAAGTGCACAAAATTGATTGAACCCCAAACATTGAAGGTGACAAATTTTGAAATAATAAATCTCTAGCTCGTACTGTGCAAAACAAAGAATTACCCAATGTCACTGAAAGGAGCATCCAAATTAAAATAACCCTGCCAACACACATATAATCCATGTTCCTTATATGATTATCAAACTTCAACAAAACCCTAAAATTCATAGACCTAAAAACAAAACGGCCTCAACTTTCAATAAAATATTATTATTATTTTTCAAAAAAAAATTAACAATACAAAATCACCTTTAAAAGGTGAAAAGAAATCAAAATATATATATATTTTAAAAACAGTGGACAAAATTAATAGAGAGCTTTCTAGCCTTACACAGAAGCTCTCAAGTCTTTGGCCTTGGGAGCCAATGCAGATTGCAGACTCTGTTGAAAAGGGAAAGACTTCTACATGTTTTTGTGAACAATTTTCTCTTGCACCCCTTGTTGTACTTTTTTTGAGAATTTTTAGTAGAATGTTTGGAATGAACTAGTAGCCACCAATGCACCAGTTGAGGATGAGGCCGTTCAAGCCGTTTTGGGATGAACCAAAAACACATCCTCCCCTGCCCAAAGTTTTTGGTTTTTTCAATCTCTTATCTACCCCAAAGTTTTTCCCTCCTACCTACCTCTCTCCTACTTACTTCCCCCCTCCTACCTCCCTTCCACTTATATCCCCCCTCCTACCTCCCCCCTCCTACCTACCTCACCTCATTTTGTGTTCACTCCATTGTTAAAGCTCGAAAGCGCTTGAAGTGGGAGCCACCATCATCAGAGTTCAAGAGTGCTTGAAGCGGGACCCACCATCGTCAGAGCTCATGAACACTTGAAGGAGGACCCACCATCATCAAAGCTTGGGAGCGCTTGAAGCAAAACCCAGAACTAATAGGCCAGAGCAGGAGCTTGAAAGTAAACTCCCTCCCTTCTTTTTTTGGTTTTGTTACAGCCATTGCCTTCTTCATTTTTTCTGTTACAAGGAAGAAAGCAATGGTAATTACTATCATCACCTTCTTTTTTTTGTTTTTGTTGCAACGAAGAAGGTAATGACAATAAGCTGCCATTGCTTTCTTTTTTGGCATTGTTGCAATGAAGAAGGCGACGACAGCTATTGTTGTTACTTTCTTCTTTGGTTGTGTTACAACGAAGAAAACAATAGTAGCAAGTAGCTATCATCGCCTTCTCCTTTGGTTTTATTACAACGAAAAAGGTGGTGGCAACAAGCTGCCATTGCCTTCTTCGTTTTTTTCTATTACAACAAATAAAACAATTGTTGTCATCTTCTACTTTTTGGTTTTGTTGTAGCGAAAAAAGTGATGGCAGTAGCTACCATCACCTTCTTCTTTGGTTCTTTTGCAATGAAGAAGGTGATAGTAACAAGTTGTAATCGCCTTGTTCTTTTTGGTTCTCTTGTAACGAAAAAGGCGATAGCAACAACAATAAGAAGTTGTTGTCGCCTTTTTCATTTTGGTTTTATTACAACGAAAAAGGTGATGGTAGCTTGTTGTCGTTGTCTTCTTCTTTGTGTTTCAGAAGAAGAAAACGACGACAATTAATCGTCATCTTGTTTTGTGATTTTGTTGTAATGAAAAAAATGATGACACCAAGATGTCGTTGCCTTCTTTTGTGGTGGTGTTATAGAGAAGAAGAAGAAGACAACATCTTCTATCACTTTCTTCAATGGCTTTGTTGTAAAAAATGGTGATGGTAATTATTGTCATTTTTTTTGGTGGTTTTGTTGTGAAAAAGGTGATGACAGCAATGTCGTCGCCTTCTTTTATGGTGGTGGTGTTGTGTAGAAGGCGATGGCAAAATGCGGCCTCCCTTTTTTTTTTTTTAGTCCTTTTGGTCTAGTTCATCATAATTGATAATTAACAATGAAATGGTGGTTTTTTTTTAATGTTGAAGGTGTAATGGCTAAAGGAAGGAAATTGAAGAAAGGTGGTGGTGATTTAGAAGTTCACAAACAAAATAGATAATTGGTGAACAAAATGTTGCTGCATTAGAATTGAGACCTCAGGATCAAAATGTTGCTCCATCAAAATTGAGACTTGAGGAATAAAATGTTGTTCCATCAGAATTGATAATTGATGAATTAAGCAATTTATGTGGCTTAGAGTTGATAATGATGATAGTTTGCAATTCAAATGGTGAGATCACTCTCAATATAAATTGAGAATTTCGATCGAAAAATGGTGGGTTAGATTGTTTTAGAATTTACGTACATTAGATTAAATGCAGATAAAAGAAATTGTACAAGTTTTTTTAAGTTTAATTAAATCTGCATCTTCTATCATTTGATGGAAGCTAGGGGTTTTTTTTGTCAAATTTTTTTTATTGCAATCCTTGAAAATAATTAAAGTTTGCAGGAGTTGTATCTGATTGTGTGATTTTATGTTTTGTGATACTTGCATTCTGTTTTTTGAACTTTTTATTTCTAAGGTTTTAAGGTTAAGATTTTTTTATTACAAAATAATGATTTTTTTAAAAATGTTTTTTGGTTTAGGTTTGGAATTTGAAACTGACCAGGCTTCTCAACCATCGGCACCCCCTTGTCCATTTAATTTGGCTCAAAAGGACAAAGAATGGACGAAGGTTGGGTCGAAATGGAAGTGAAAGTTGGCACTTGCATTATCACATATTTTGCCAAATAGTTGTTAACGAAACATTTGAAGCAGGTGCATGGCTTGGTGGTAGAAAAGGCTAAACCTAGGAGGCTTTCAACTCCTGAAAGAGGTCCTTGACATCAAGACCATGCTAAAATGAATGCTGCATCTTGGGAAATGCCATGGCCATGCAAAGGTAGAATGATCAAAAGGTCGTTAATTATGCTCGTGCTAAAGCATAACACAAGTGGGATAAGTTGATAATTGTTGCAGAATAATGTCGACCATTCCCAAAACCAGTTCTGGTCAAATTAACTTCAAAGCAATTGTTGTAGGTGTTGGGTCTTAATGCTTAGGGCGTGAAAAGGATGCCTCGAGATACAACATCACAGATGGAAAATTACATACCATTCATTAATGGATCTTTCATTTTTAAAACATAATTCATCTAATGTCCCAAAGTTTTAAACACATAAGATTAACACATTGTAAAATAAAAGTCCATATCCATGAGTTTTGTAAATGTGACAAAAAATGTGGGCAAAATTCAAAAGTCCATTACTTATTGGCTTTCCATGATTTTGATTTGATTTTTCATTTTTGAAAGGTTGATTATGATAACTTTAGATAAGTGAGTCCCTTTTTTTATTATTTCAATGGATGTTATTTTATTTATTTTCCTGTACCTAATGAATACATGAAAAATTGCCATTGTGACATCCATATAAAGTCACCATGGTGTGTAAACACCTTGCACAAACATTACTCATGAGGATATCATTCATTATTGTGGAACATGGTATGGATCACATCGTGGAGGGTTGGGTCACATGTTTGCATACCCATGACATATTTTGGATGATATGGAATCCAACAATGATGGTGAAGATGAACATATCAAAGGTGATGATGGGATCATGGAGTTCAATGGGTTCACGACCATGGAGCAAAACGATCTCCCTATGGGTGGCATTGTAAGGTCTAATGAGATAGTAAATTCATCAACCCCAATGGAAACGACTTTTGCATAATTGGTCACTACAATGCAAAAGATCACAAATGAATGTAAAGAAGGTGATGTGAGACTTTGTGAACATGCCACCTCACACATGAGAATATTAGTATGCAATATTTGTAACATATGCCTGACAAAAGCAAATGCAGTTTTACACCCAAGATTGGTGTTACACTATGATGTGAAAACACATTGAGGTGGAACAAAAATGGCACATTGTGAAAGTCCAATTTTAGTCCATTATGAATAAAATACATTAAGAAAGTCTGACAAAAATAGACAAAAACATAAAATACTTTGAATCAAATGGGTCATGTGGCAAGGTGTTATAAGTATTTTTCCATAAGGGTTTAAACATCTTTAGCTTATTTTATGATAATTTTATACTTGAAATATGAACATCTAAATCATTATTTTCAACAAATGAAGGGATTCCTTCAGAAGTTCCATACTTGACATACATCTCAAACACAATTCCAATGTGAGGACAATAGCAACACAAGAAGATGACCAAAAAGATGACAACATGCGTGTCGTCATCTTCCTAGTTGAAAAGAGTTGTGAAGATAATAATAAAGTAAGAAGAAGAGTAGGAAAAGGATGGCACATGCATTGTTGTCTTCCAAGTTGAAAGGAGCTATGAAGAGTACAATAGTAAAGCAAGAAAAGTAGGAAGATGAAAACCCACGTGTCGTTGTCTTCATGGTTTAATTCTTCTTTGTGTTGTCCTCATAACTCTTTTCAACTAGGATGTCATCATTTTCCTTGTTAAGAAAACTTGTGAAGAAAGTAGTTTTGTAAGAAAAAGAACAAGAAGACAATGTCATGTGCGTCGTCCTCTTCTTAGCTGAAAAGAATTGTGAGGACAAGAAGAAGAAAAAGAAGAACTAGACTAAAAAGGCGACGACAATGCTTCCTAATTGTGGAGAGAGAGCAACATCAACAAAAAAAAAACACAAAGAGCAATTAAGGGGCTCACCTTTTAATGTTGTTGTCTACAATTGTTCCAACATTATCCACAATTGTTCCAATGTTCCCAAAGCTCCAATGTTCTCCACAACTCCAACATAGTTACAAAGGTATCCTGAATTCCAAAACTCCATACTAAACATGGATTTAGAAAATGAAGTTATGGTTCATGGTGGTTGATAAGGTTTAGGTAAAGAGAGTAAGTAGGTAGGAGTGAGTAGGTATGTATGAAAAAATTTCCTAGAATGAAAAGGGCTTTCAAAATGCTGGGAAGGGAGGGGGAAAATAAAAATTGCCTACTTGGATGGGTCTATGTTCATCTCGAAATGGCTTCATCTTGAACTAATGAATTAATAGTTACTAGTTCACTTTAGAACAACACACCATAGTAATACAAGAGGTGTGTCAAATTATGGCTTTGCCATTTACATTTTAAAATATCTTAAAGCAAAAGAATAATTATGGAAATTCAAATATTTCACCATGAAAAAATATAATCTTAAAAAAAATCCTCTAAAAGAAACCAAATTCCTTCAAGATATTATAACTCTATAATTAATCTCAAGTTTCAACACAAGCCAAAATATCATCTTTCAAAAATCCTCATATAAAAATAGACCTATTACCTAGGGGCCAAAATCCCTTAAACTACCATATTCTATAATTAATATAATCACAATATCCTTGCCTTCTTGGTAGGCAAGGCCAAAAACTCACACTTCTTTGTCACTTTCTTCTTTTCAATGCTTTACAAATATCTCAAATGTGCGAATATTTAAGACATACTTAAAGCTAAATTAGCCACTTTGTGAGCAAACTGACACTTGCTATGAGTAGGGATGATCCCATCCACCTTTATATTCATTGAGGTGTAATGCCTTGGGTAGATGGGCTACTTGAAAAAATTCAAAAATATTCTTTAAACCCACAATCTTTTTATCTTATGCCCTTGGAAAATTTAGAACTTTTCTTAGGCAACCCAAAAAAAAAGTTTTAAAACTTGCACCTACAATAGTGTATGTGTATGTTATTGCTATTGCCAACATCTTGATATTAGCTTGTGCATATGAAAACAATATAATGAATTGTTTTGAAACTTGTCAACCCAACCTTGAAAGAGTTTTCCTAGAGATTTTAATATGCATTATATAATATTCACACACCTAAACCTTTACAACTTCAATTGTAAGGGTTTGATTTCAACAAGAGCTCAAATTAAATTGTTCAAATATAATTCCAATTCCTAGATGTGTGGAGATAAAAGTTAATTATTAATGTTCTTCATGTTAATATGTTGGGCAAGGTTATATGTCAAATATCCTGGAATAATTAAGGACCTAAATAGAATGAGTTAGTTAGTGTAGTTCTAGACTAATTAAACATTCTATGTAGGATAACCTAATTTTGGATAGATTCTAGGCATAATGAATAATTAATAAGACTTTAGTTTAACTAATCATTCTAAACAAGAAATGTAGACAACAAAATTTTGAGCAATTAAAGGATTTGAACCTTGACATTTTGTCATTTGTAAAAATATATAGAGGACAGTTTCGGGGTATAAGCTATGTGTATAGAAGTCGATAATCATTAGTAATTAAGGTTGGAAGGGGGGACTTCACCACTTTCATGGTTAATTCAACCTTAAACCCTTTTGAGCTTTAAGTGGGTTTGTATGTAAAAAGTATGTTGTTTTTGGGTGTTTCCTTGTTGAGTGGAAAATGACAGAAAGATAGCAAGGTGAAGATCATAAGAAAGTGAAGAAAATAGCCATGGGACAACTTGTTGCTATAAGGAGAGGAAAGGAGGCAAGATGGTAGTAGGTAGGAAGGGACAACATAGATAGGTTTGGGAGGTGGGTGAGGGGAGAGAAGAGAAAAGGGGGATATAAGAAAAACCTTAGGAAAAGGAAAGGGCATCATTTGTTTTTTTTGTACCAAGGTGATCTGTAAATAAAACATTGGAGAAGGAGGTTTTGGGAATGTTGTGCATAAGAGGAAGGAGTCATTGCATGTTTGTCATAGCTTGATCATGTTGTAACTTAGTTTTAATTAACTTTGATGAGAGTTAGAAAAGGAGAAGAGAATTAGATAGTGAAACTATAGCTTAGAACTAGGTAGGAGGATGAGGTTACATGACAAACATGGCATGGAATTGGTAGTGACAAACAATGGGTCCAGAACTTTGAACTCACAAGTGTTGTTGAAGAATCCATATAATAGACCCTTGTAAATTTGCTAAGGGAAGAGAGAACAAACTCACTAGAGCTTAAGCATATAAGTATACCTCATAACTCAAGTTGTAATATTCTGCTTAACATAGTACCATTTTGAGCATAAATCTTGGTCATCAACAAATGATATTCATGATTATTAATTTTTAGAGTCTTAAAAGGGGCTCAATTTCAGATATTTGGTAATATTATATCAAGTAGTACTTCATTTCATTGTTGACTAATTTTGTTTCCCATGAGAAAGTAGCTTGGTAGCTTCATAAAAACATATAGCATGTTGGGCAATTTACAATGTTGTTGCAATTGTAAAGTTTTCAACATGCAAGTGAGAAAAAACCATTGTGTACATCTTCACTTACATTTGTTGTGTACGACATCTTTGACAACATTTGTCTTCAAAGAAACTATGAGAGAAGACCATATTGATTTTAAGAGGACTACGAATGTGGTTACCCAAGATTTATTCATTAGTCAAATTCACAATTAATTTCAGGGTTTAAGGTTTAGGGTTCATTAGTTAAACTCACATTTAATTTCATGGACAGAACATCAAGCTGTGAGGAATACTGTGTACATTACGAGTAGAACCATTATTTCATATTGTGAAAATTACACCTGAAATCAAATTGGGGCTGGCACAAGCCCATTAATTTGGACTCTCCATTCTACTCCTGCATGTTTTCATTCAGCCTCCTCAGAATTCTTCCAAAACTTTCCCTTTGAGCACAGTCAGAAATTTTTAGTATGGTCGGGCAATGCAGTCAGTTTTTGGGAAGTGGGCAGTCATTAAAAAAACATTTAAAACTGCCCATGGGCATCTAGTGCACAGTTATAGGTCACTACAAAATAATCAACGATGATGTCAGCTGTGAGCAGTTTATGGCACCCCTTGCTCACAGACTAACATTGGCCTTTTTAAATTACTGGCCGTATATCACCAGAAAGTGGAAATTCAAAATTCACAAAAAAAAAAGAAGAAGACAAGAGGTTTTCAGCTGCTAGAAGTGAGAAAAAAAATAGTAAAAATCTCTATATTCATATATATGGTTTTCATTGTGTAGCCAAAACATATAAGAGGATGATTAAAGATTTGTAGTTTATTTTTGGTTTATAGCCAGATTTGGCTAAATCTTCCTAGGGACGATCGCCACTATTTTTACAACTTCCAATGAATGATCATCACTTTAGCTACAAACAGAAATTCCTAAGAAAACACTAATCAGCAATCCGTAGTTAGGGCAGGCCACAGCGAACTAGCACCCACCAGCACACCACGAAGGATGAATGGTAAGTGGTCAGGAAACAGTTTTCTGTTGGGTTCCAGTTCCGTAGCTAACCATGGTGGTTAACTCAGTTGCTTTTTCTTTTTGACCTACCTACTAACAACCCACAAGCAGGTTATTAGTTAGTAGGTAGGTAGTAAAAACAACCATTACCTATGTATAAACCATCTACATGCCTAGTAGTTGTCTATTTTCTTACCTATCTACCTAAATGAGAGACCTATTTCCTACAGAATTGGTTACCAAGGTGAAACCAAATATTAACTCAGTTGAGGGTTCATCCACAACTGAATAATAATAGGCATCCAGTGGATGGCGCGCTGGTGGGTACTGGATTGCACAACTTGTCTCCTGCTGAACTGAACTTGAATTGGTTTATTGCTTCAATGCTTTTTACACTGGGTCTGCTCCTTTAGGTAGTCAATTAATATTCTTTTTCAAATTTTACTCATTTTAGGAATTTAAATTAGTAGTAGAATAAAAAGTGAAAAAATTTACAAGAGTGGACTCAGCCACCTTTTCTTTTGGCTAAATTTCGCCAAAATGCGAGGGGAATAAAAATATTCTGTCACAATATTTCCATTTTTTCTGAGAAAATTTTCCATATTTTTTTAAAAAAAGAATTTTTTTGGGGCCACAGTTAGACTCTGATTTTAATTTGGTAGCATTTTTCATCAACCTAAAACATGTACCTGAAAGCCTTTGGGAAGCCACTAGTTTCTACAGAGTGTGTACAATGGATGATACATCCGCAATTCCATATGGAAGAACATTCATCTATTTTGTATGCATATATATCCTCTTGATGAGGTTCTAATGCTGGTTCAAAGAGTAATGTACTGAGAGGTGAAATTCCTATGATTTCTGTTTATCCATAGTTAATTAGGAACATTCATTCTACATGGCTATTGGGAGAGAATTTTAGATGGGGTTCAGATGCCTACCAGGTTCATTCCGAGATAGTAAAAATAAGTCCTGTAGAATGTTACGATTCCTCAGCGTTCCTGCAACAATGCAACATGTGCTCCAAATTCCAGTGACGAGTAATTAGAACTGGCAAATGGGAGATTTTTTTTGGAATCCTTCGTATTGTCATCCATGGACCATTCCAAAGACAATTTCAAAAATAACAACCTCATTTTCAAGCCTAACACTTCATTTTTAAAAAAAAAATTACTTCCTTTTTTTTATTTATCTTTCTTAATAACAATCTCCCACCTTTCCTACTAACTACCTCCATTTTATAATTACCTCACTCTTTTCTCATGTCCACCAACATGGATATGAAAAATAAAATTAAGATGTGTCTTTTCATGTCCATGAAATGTATGTTAATTTAAATTTAATTTAAAATTAACATAAATAATGATGAATTATTGAAAACCATATGAAAATATAATAAATAAAGAAAATAGTTGATGATGACTGGTAGTGCGCAGCAGCACAGAGCTCAAATTAATATTGAGCAAAGAGGCTTCTTTAGAGCTATATATGTCAGTGTTGGCTAGGTATGTGGGTATAAGGAGGGTATTTATGATATATTAGGTCATGGATCCGGGTATGTAACAGCCTAACTGACTAGCCAACTGACACTGTTGAGAACACCCACACAAAGACGCATTATGTGTAGGGTAATGGCCTGGCTACAGGGCATTATACCTGTGAAAGCAAGAGTCTCTGGGTGTATAATGCCATGCTGCCAGGCCATTATGCAGAGTAAACAATGAGGAACCCCTGGATGGCAAGCTCTCTCACCAGTTCCATGGGAATTATGCTTGGGTAGGTCCCCCCAAATAACAATGAAGGAAATCTCCACCAAGGTTGTTCCGTCTGGAATTAAGCAAGTTAATTTTTTAAAAAAGTTGGCAAGTAGGTTGAACCTTACAAATAAATGATTAGTTTTAATTAATTGTGATGCTCTTTAACTACAAAAATTTCAATTTTAATTTGTAAAACTCCATACTTATACAAAATCCACATTCAGGCTCAATTCAAAACTAGAATCACAGCTAAAATTTAGAAACCCTAAGAACTGGGCTCAAACCTTCATCAGAAAAACTTATCTTAAATTAAGTGTCAAATGCCCACCCAACACTGATATGTCCATGCTGTAGAGAATGGAAATTAAATCTTTGAAATGTGCCTTTCCAACATGATTCTGATGTGAAGAGTTTGAGAAACTAGCAAAGAAACAACCTTGTGAGCTTTGTAGAAACTAGATATACCTGCAACCCAACAACAGCAAGGGGAAGATAAGTGAGGACAGGAACTGAAACTTGAATGGTTTTAAACCTTTGTGGCTTGTATAAGGTTTTGGATGTTAAGATCTTCTCCTTAAAGGTGCGTTCACACTTGGTGTTAGGGACTCTGGTGTTGAATCCCCTAACACCATGCTAGTCATTTAGGACTTACACCTACATACCATGAACATTTTGTGTTAAGCTACCATTCACTTAACATTGAGCTATCACCCATTTAACATTGGGTGCCACCTAGGATGCCACCTAGATTTTCATTTAGTAATGACTTAACATCAAGTGTGAATGCACCATAATTATTTTACTATTATCTGACTTTTTTTGCTCAGTTAAAGGGAATGTTTTCTTTTCCTTCATGCCAACTAGCCAGCTTCTAGAAACTTCTTTTTTTGGCCCTATCTCACCCCTGTTAGCACTGGGCCAAATGCCCAAAAATTTGGACCCAATTGCAGTCGATGAGTGAGAGTGCTTATCAACATAATGATATTCACTAACTTCTGGAAGATAGCCTCTGCATCCATTGTGTACCACTTTTGTAAGTGTACAAATAATGTCCTTAATAGAAGAATCCCAGGGCTAGAAGTTAGAACACTGATTTGAAACTCTGTAGTACTTGAAACACCCTTGCAAAACCATGGTGATAGGAAGCTCTCTTCCCTATACCATATACACATATACAATTGGCTTTCCTTGTGGTTGAGATCAGGATGATTTAAGTTTGTGATATCAAAAAATTTGATGAACTTTTTCAGAAAAACTAGTGTTGTGATAATGCGAGTCATTTATTGAGTACCTTTTTCCCAGTCCATAATGCTCAAATTCCTCAAAGTTCATGTAAGTCATCTACTACTCGAGTCCTCTCGCCATTGCACCACAATGGTAACTTAGGAAGGGGGTGTTAGCCCAGGCCAAGAATGGTGACCTGTAAACAGTTTTAGTAATATATATTTTCATGCATCCCATGAGAGCTCAATTTGCACCCATGAGAGCCCATCTTTTTTTCCTTTTGTGGGAGTAGGGAGGGGTGTCCATGTTAGTGGTTCAATTTTTTGATTTTTTTTTGTTCCCACCACTTGGATTTAAAAAATATCTAGTTTTGGTCATTTTCACAAAGAATTTCAAACTAGTTTGGTTTAAGAATAGGTTGTTCTATTTTCCTTACACATAACTAATCATCATTTTTTAAAAAATATTAGTTTGTTTAATTAGTTCACAGAATTCCAAATAAAGATTATGTGGTATTGACTATGTAGAACCAATGAAAATTAATAATTTGCCTAAATGTAAGGTCAAATTATATATATATATATATATAGTTGTACTTACCTATCTAAAAACCTTGAACTTGTTCAAAATGAGACAACCAGCCATATTCATACTATAATTCCATTTTCAATAGAAACGAGTTGTTTGGCTTGGGTTCCAATGACAATTTCAACAAAACTCAAAATCTCTAGTCCAAATATTTTAAAATGTGACTTGTAATTTTACTTGCCTAATTTCCAAGGGTTACCAACAATGGTCAAGATTAATTGCAAAGCAATTTTCCCCCTCCAATACTTTCACTTGTGCATTACCACTTTGGGAGGTAGAAGTCTTGAATTTCAAAATGTTTTAAAAACTTGAAGAAAGTCTTTTTATTGGTCTCTCCAGTTAAACTATTTTTGAAGGTTTGAAAGGTGCTTCAACAGATAGAGATGATATTGCTAAAACAAACATCTATAACACAAGTTATGGGTGTAGTCATGTTAATATGTATTGAAGCAATTCTAAACACTACTTAATTTTTCATACTTTAAAAAGATAATTGGATTTGATGTTGAAATTTTTTAATTTATTTAATATATTATAATATTCATAATATATCATCGAAACATGTGAATAAATTTAAAATCAAGCTAGTTTATAAAAATTATAAACATATTCAAAATAATTTTAAAAATAATTTTAACTAATGTTTTTGTTTTTTTATATATTTGAAATTTACTTGAAAAGATTTGAAAACGATGTATGTTTGAATTTTTTAATAATATAAGCCTTACCATAATAATAATAAAATTTAAAAAATTAAAAAAATCCAATTAAGCAAACACCTTTGGGGGGGGGAGGGGTGGGGGGAAGAAGGGGAAAGGGAATTTTGGGTCATTATATTATACTTGGACCCTTATATGGTCATTTGAAGGTGAAGAATAAATTTCTCAAAATGACTACCTTATCATTTAATTGACATTCTAAAAGGTCAAATGAACTCCAATTGAAGAGTTTAATATATCATTGAAAAGATCTTTTTGAGAGTCATAAGTTATTTTTTGAAATCTTTCATTAAGATGATTTTTTATAAAATGTTATGAGTCCCCAAAATGGTTGGATTCATAATTTGACAATTTGAACACTTCTAAAAAAAATGATCATTTTGTTTTAATATGATTTGCAAGGTATATTGTAGGGGAAAGAATGATGCCTTAGATCCCAATTTTGGGTCATGATGAGTCTTTTGACTTATAACTAAGTCATGATTTGTTTGTGCACCTTTTTAAATCTAACTATTGATTAGAAAATAAATTATTTGACCCAACATCCATTGGTGCACAATGTTTTTTTTATATCCTCCATGTTGCTAGGTTGAGTACCTAGTGGGCCTTTTGGGCAGCAATTTGGCTACATTAAGCCCAAAATTATCGAATAGGTTGGTGATTTACAAATTAAGCAAAGAAGGTTTTGATGAATGCCAAAAAAATTTAGCTTGACATTAGCAAATTGACCTTAATTTTAATTGGTGCATGGCAACCATTATTTTCTTGGATCCAGAAGTGACTTAAGATTTTCTTCTTTCATACTATGAAAAATTGGTCATGTGAAAGAATTGAACCTTGGCCAAATTGGTCTTGCCCATTACAACACATGGCAAACTTGCACAAACAAGCAACTTCAATATCAAATTTTCAAAGACAAGTAAATTACTCACCACATTACTTTAGCCTTATTGTAACTTGTAGTAACTATATAAATCCAAGTTTCTAAAAGTGTTAGTAATGTGACCAAGATCATAGAAACAAAAAAAAATCAAGTTGGGAAAACAAACAATCATTAATATTGAAAGGTCCATAGTCCATAATGCATCGTTATTGAGTCTGAGACTTTCAATAGTAACTATTGGGCACCCCATAACTTTGGCATGGATAACAACATTCAATTTGCACCATGTAGCATTGAACAAGTGTTAACACTAATAATAGGGGTTAGTTGTGGAATAACAAGATTTAGACAACAAAGCCAAGGTCCACAACAAGCCAAATTCAAAATCTAGATTCAATATTCATCAAAATCAAAGAATAAAAGACCAATCATAAGAAGAAAAATGATGAAGGCTATGGCAGTTCTTGATTTTATACCTACATACCAAAGAAGCCTAAGATGGAAAACAATAGCACTTAGGCATCAAATGCATAATGCTTACAAAAAGCCTTCCATTCTTCAATAGTTTAATGGTAATGAGAATTTTCAAGTGTGTAAAACCTTTGAACAACATATGGATGACTAAGTCAAAATGAGTTGTCAATCTATTTTAAAGCTTGTTCTTCATAAAACTAAGTGTGCTAAAACATTGTTCATTTTCAATTGAACCAAGGACCTAAACAACTACATTTTTTACCAACTTGATGTATTTTAACATTTGGTGCACAACAACACGAAATGTAGTTAACTACTTTCATAATATTATCAAGGGATTATGATTATGAGGTTCAACCATTGCGACATGGCAATTGTTTTTTATTGTCAAAACAAACAAAGAATGTTGCATATCCAATGTTGTTTGATCCAACATTAGTGGAATCCAAAGACCATTTCTAGCAAGCTCATGTTTCTTGGGCAAATAGTAAACAAATTTGATTTCATTAAGATGCTGAAAAAACCTTTCAACATCAAGGTTCAACCAAAACTAAGGATAAATAACCCCAAATGAATTCATCAATTCATGAATAAGGAAGCGGTTGCTTAGCTCAAAATCAACTTTTAAGTGCAAACATACATTATGATTTCACTTCTAATATAACCATTGCATAATTAATGTGAATGACAAAAGAAATGACACCAGTAGCTTAATCTTTATATTTTGCCCATATGTGTTACCCACCAAATACAAATGCCAAATGATCAAGTTTAATGTTCAAATCTATGATTCATTTCATACAAATGGTTTCATGAGTGTAATCCACCAATTGATTGAAAATGTTTGAAGACATCTCCCCTAAACTTAAATGTCTGATTAAAATACATTTGGAAGATATTTGCCTTACATATGGAAATTGTTGTAATGAAATCACAAACAAAGACATTTTAAAGTTCTGCAAATTTGATGAGAGGATGAACTACAACCAACATAGGCATCAAGCAAGACAATCCAATAATCACTTGGACATCACAAGTTGATCTAAATTTGTTGTTGCTTGGGCTATAGTTGTGGAATCAAGTCCATTTTGGTCAGCAACAAATGATACTCTTTGAACACACATTTTAGTGGACTCAACATACTTATCCATTGAGTCTTTATGTTGCATAGCAACTTGTTCCCTTTTGTTTCCATGATTTAGGCCAATTTGACAAACTTTAGATGACATTTTAAAAACTTGCAAAAGAAAAAGTAAAAGGATTGAAGTAAGTTTTCTAATTGTGCCACCATAGGCAAATTAGAGAAGGCTTTGCAACATTAGGTTTGTCTTGTGCGCCATACAATAAATGCATGTCAAAAAAAGGGCATGTAGGTTTCAAATTTGTGACATTAATTTGAGTGCCTTCAAAAATATACTCACACCATCTGCACCTAAACACAAGAGCCGATTGGCTCTTCTTCTTCTATTAAGCCTCCAAAATTAACAAATGTAGTTAAAATCACCTTTATCAAATTTTGGGCATTGGATCCTTTTACATTGCGTTTGACTGAAAGTAGAATTGGGATATGGCACCAATCTTGAACATTGTAACCATGGGAAAAAATCCAAGATTAGTTATCAAGGGTAGTAACTTCATTGCATGTAAGTGCAACAAACATGGCCCCATGAATAACAACCTTACTAGTTGTCAAGATTTGATTTTGGAGATGCTTAGCAATTTTTCACCATATTGTCTTAGTCTAGTGTTTCTTAGGGTTTTTTTTCAATTTTAGAAAGTCATATAAGGGTTTAAAATCCTCATAGTTTACCATGGGTTTCCCTTTGCTAAATAACATAAAAATTAATGTAAATTGAATCACCTTTTTTTTGTTACTTTGATCACTCCCACCTTGGACATATTGCAAAGCATATGGGTGATTCATTGACACGTATGTTGCTTCATTTTTGGCATTGGCACATTTCAAATCCATCACCCTAAACCCCTTCTTCATTTTGTTTTTTTCCTAGCATGTTTTTTAAGAAAATCCCCCTTTGGGATGAATAATTTCTACTTGCATTTTATCTTGGTGCACACTTTGCACTTGATTGTTAAAAGATTTCCATCACCATCAAACACACATTCTACCCATGGCATCTTCATTGACCACACATCCTAAAATTTTTGAATCACATTTACCTTGAATGTTTTCTTGGGTTTTTTTCTTAGTAGAGGTAGTTATTTGAGAAATTACAACAATAGTTTTTGGACTTAGGTTTGTATCTAAGGTGAGAATTTGGGCATCAAAATCAAGAATGACTTTAATAAAAAACATCTATAGCTCCAAGTGTAACATGTATTAAACTAGCTTGAAGTTCTCTTTATCTACTGGATTCACCTTCATGAGGTAAGGGGACAGGTCTAAGCTTTTAGACATGGGTTGGCCATCTTTCCAAAAATCCCTTGAACTTGAAATTAAAAGGTGGGGTGATCTTGGGTGCCATGATACATTTACAAACAGATTAAACAAGAAAGTTCCAAAAAATGTAACACAATTCACAAAAAGTAACTTGGCTACACAATGCAAAAAGAACAAAGAAATGAAAAAAAATGAACATGGGTGAGCAAAAACAAGCGCAAGCTTGCATTTAGCTAAGAGCTTAAAGTGTTGACATTTTGGAATTGATAAGCTTTGAAGCATAAACAAGGCTCTAAACTACAACTTGAAACTTCCAATGCTCCAAGTTCTCGACAATTGATTCTTGAATTCATGATCTTCAAACCTTAAATTTGTCCCTCTTTTGCCCATGATCAAATCATCAATCCCACCCAGGCCTTGCATTGATGTGCAAGTGCATACCTTGAATTGAAGCTTGCTACAAAAACTTATAACCTATAATCTAAGTTGTAACCTATTTGAGCTCAGACAAATTTCACAAGTTCCAATTTCCAAGTTGTTGAGCTTCAATCTTGTTGATGAACAAGGTTCCGACTTTGATTTCAACAAATCTCAAGGCAGGTAGTGGACATTGGCCATATTTCTATGTTCAATTTACATTGTAAAATGGGGGGCCCAAAAAGCTTAAGGCACCAAACTTAATGGAGCTTGGAGAACGACTAATCATCATTACACTTTGACATAATGAAATGGAATGAGAGGTAAAGGTAAGAGGTTATGATGCAAAATAGATGACTATATTTTCATCATATGACTCCTTTAGAACAATTTACATTGTAGATGACGATTTGTACCTTCTACCATGGATACGCCCTAAGCCACAAGTGTGGCCCATATCTCCATGAGGAAAAAAATCAGATAATGATCAAATGATCCAATGATGTTATTGCAAAATGCCCATTTTTTCCCCCTTTTTTCTATTGTAGTTTTTGCGGACGCTTCTAGCTAGTTGAAAATTGGCAGATTTTTGCTCAAAAAAAAACACTGCTAGTGCACCATCCATTTGAAACTTGTTATCATTCAAAGTAAAGTAAGGTGTATGGACATGGGTGTGTTATTAAAGTAAGGGCTTGCACACACTTCGATAACACTTGCATCCAAGGGCCTTACCAAGGTAAAACCTTTTGGGACATTTTATTTATGTTGGGGCGGCCATGATTAGAAGATGGACAAAATCAGCCGGAGACATTGCTCCTTGTGATTGGAGCTTAAAGTACAATTAAAATAAATAGAAGAGAGAAGCAGGGCACTAAAGGGAAATGAAAAACATTCCAAAACAGAAGCACCCACTTCCACATGTGATTTGTCAACTTTAACAGCAAAAGGGTGCCACCACCCTTGTGAGGGAAAATTCTGCTTTATATGGGGCCCTCCTCTATAACCGCTGAAATTCTAGTGGGGCTGTATATTCCGGATGAACCACACCCTTAGTAACCTATTCTTAAAACCCTCCTACTTCCCCCCTCACACAACATAGGCACGGAGGTAGGGTAAGTAAGTACCCGCTTACTACGTATGTAAGTGGGTGCGTATCAAAGGTAAGTAGGCAAGGAATGTCATTAGTTACAAGGTAATGCACACATTATTGTCTAATGAAGAAGAGTTTGGGTTTCCAACAAAACACAAGACCCAATGACAAACAATTTCCTAACTCTTGGATACCAAGCTGGTGCAGCATGTGAGGTGATTGCTGATGAATGACTAGGTCTTTGAGAACTTTGATTGTTTAAAACCACATAGTATTTATGGAAAGAGAGTACAGTCCATAGACCAAAGAAAATGGGCAGCTTCACCAACAAAAAAATAAATTAAAATAACCTTATAGTGTTTGCTTGTCTGGAACCATTCTTAGACATGTCCAAACATTGGTGAATATCCTAATCAAGAAATGGGTACTTTGGCAAAGCCAAGAACTTGGAGTGTTGTGCATGAATTGGGTCTAAAATTAAACAAACAGATATACAACGAGAAAGAGGCAAAACTACTTTGTAGTTGCCGATGTAATACAAATCATAAAATTATGATGGTGTTGACCTCTTCCCCAATCTCCCAGAAAAGAATTACAAAGCTCAAATGAGAACTATAACTTCTTGTCACATTTGCCTGTTGCTGGTTTGTCAAGTTGATCATGAGATTTTCTCAGATTCCTTTCACAGAAGACCGATATAGTTTTAGTTCTGTTGTGGTTTGGTACTCTGATTTTGTGTACACAACTTGGTGTTGGTTTTTTGTGCCGGCCATCAGGCTTTGTTGACTTGCTTTGGAATGGATTTGCTTGTTTTGTGCTCTTTCTTGTAGGTTTTGGCTTTTATAATATATTTTTTCTTCACACATCGCCAGCTTCACCTGCAAACTTTTAATAAACCCTGGAGACTCTAAACCCTAAAACCTTCATCTCCAGCAAAATATATCATTTTGGTTTTCTCTTTGAGTGTCAATGCTTGAGTGCAGCTTTTGATGTGCAAAGGTGCCAGTGAGGATTTAATCTACAACAAAGCTTCAATTTATAGGAGTGAATTTGGATATGATGCCTATAAATGTACATTCCATCATCTTCCCAACTGAATCTCAATAATGTACTCTCACAACCAGCATACCAAGAGATATCTATTGATCTATGTGCAAGACAGCCACCAAATCAAGATTTAAGCTAAACAAAGCAAAAAATTTAACTAAATCAAGTGAAAGGTACTGGAACTTGGAAGATGAAGATTTGCAAATTCTGTTGCCTAGTACACGCAACATTTATCTTATTGTGTACCAAATATCTATCTATCGATTTTATGTACATGAAGATAGGTGATTGCTACAAGAGAATGTGATTTTTCTTACACAAAAGGTTGTGCTCATGACACATGATAAACTTTGTGGTTATGTACAATATGTGGTGTTTATTGTGGCATGCATTGAGTGTCATAACTTAATATCAAATATACTTAATGAATGAAACCACAAAGTTTACGTCACGCATTGTGTCATGAGAATGAGCCTTTTGTGTGAGAAAAATCACATTAGCTAGTTTTAACTTAAAACAATGTAATTACAAAGGTCAATACTTGAAACCTTGTCTTTTCAGTTTTGTGATGCAGCAGAATTGATGATCATCCACAAGAAGATTTAGCCAAATTTGGCTACAAACTAGATATGAATTGTTTGTAAAGAATCATCCTTTTACATATTTTGGCTATGTGCTAGAACCTACTATAGAAATCTGAAGATTTAGTTCCATTTGTTTGAAATCTGGCCAATTTGGAAAAATAAAAAAGGAAATATTTCACTAGAAGATGATAAAAGCTTGAGCAGATTCAGTTAGCCTGGGCCCTGGTACAAATTTGCATATCCTAGGAGTAATGATGTGCTAAACAAGAGGCTCATAGGTTAATGCTGTCGCCCACACCACCTACAGCAACAAGTTCAAGCTTCAAACTAGGAACAGTTGAAATAGGAAAATGTTCCATGAAATGAACTTAGCAAAAATCTTTGTTTTTTGGGACAAATTTTGTTTCCTTCTTCACAAAAAACTTGGGGAAATTGTGGATCTTTTTTTCCCATGGTGTAAAGTCGAATAATGCTTTTGAAAAATTTGGCACAAAAAATTTATATCACAGAATTGGGGGAAAAAAATCCTTGCTTAGCAACAGTTAAAATAAGAAATGTTCCATGAAGTGAAAACTTAGCAACAATGTTTTGTTTTTTTCTTGAAAATTTTTATTAGCTTCTTCACCAAAAAAATTGGGAAAATTTTGAAATTTTTTTTTTTTGCCATAGAGCAAATTCAAATAAGTTTTTGGAAAATTTGGCAAAAAAGTGTATAGCACAAAATTGGGGGAAAAGGAAAACACTGCTTAGCAACAGTTAAAAAATAGGAAAATATTGCATGGAATTCCCAAAAAATGAACTCACAATTCAGTCAGTTCAGTTCACACTTGATAGCAAGAAACAAAACACCTGATGAACATTCCTCAAAATGTGGGACCAAATGAAAACTAACTACTTATGACATCATTACATTCGGATCAAGCCTACTTTGAGTTTGAGTTTTCTTGAGTTCCGTGTGTCACCAGCGTGGAGATCTACTAACTTCTTCTGATCTTTTCTTCTTTTTACTTTCATGGGATTCTTCTTGCCTGCACAGAAAGCTCAAAACTTGTTTAAATTTGAAAAAGTATTGTTGTTGTTGCTGTTGTTATTGCTGCTATTGTTGTTGTTGTTGTTTTTTTTTGTTTTCGTTTGTGTTTTTGGAGGAGGAGAATTAAAGGAGAAGAGATTAAAAAAGGGAGTAGCTTGGGGTTGTCAACAACGGGAAGCCCAAGAAGAAGAAGAAGAAAAAGAAGAAGAGAGGTGGGGGCAGCAGCAGGCAGGCAGCATTCGCTTTGATTTGTCACCAGTCTAAGTTGTCGTTGAATCTCCACAACTTTGTCGATGAATCTTCCACCTGCCAGGTCTTGAATCAGTCGTCGTTGCAGCTTTGGCTGACAACTAGAAGCCCACTGGTGCAGCTGTGCGCCAGCTGCAATCTTTTTGTGACAAATTTTGCGCTTGCGTGCAGAGCTCAGAAATTCAGATACATACTAGTAGCTGCGTTTTTATTCTCCTGTTTCTTGCCATCGCCCCCTAGACTTCTTGATCTGTATTCGTGGTAGCACCAAAGGTAGCTCCAACCCATCTGATCTCGTTTGCACCATCAAGTCACAAAAACTATGTGGATTATATTGTAGCTCCAACCCAGCTCTCATTTGCACCATCAAGTCACACAATCAGCAGCTTCACATGGGATTCTTCACATGTGTAGCTTACTAGTCTCTCATGTCACATGATAATTGGCAGAAGCTTGATAGTAGCAGCATTCGGCTATTGAGCAGCAGCAGCAGCAGCACCTTTCGTTGATTTCCAGTGGCTAGTTCTTTCTATCTTTCTTTCTCCTCAGGACTCGTTGTTTCTGTAGGTGGGTATTGATAAATCTCGCCGTACTCTAATTTTCCTCCGGAATGCCGACCGATTTCATGGGGGAGCAGTCGAAAGGGAGCGTCGGGAAGAGGATCACCATTCTGAGTATCGATGGAGGTGGAGTGCGTGGATTGATCCCCGCTACTATTCTCGAGGAGCTCGAGGCCAAACTGCAGGTAAGAAAAAAAAGTTCTAAATCGTTGTCCAATTCCAGGGAACGTCAGATCGAAGCTCTAGACTTCACGCCGCCCTTGTTTGTCAGTTGATCATAGTCTAAGAGATCACAAATTCATGTCTTGTCCAGACCTTGCTTGCTTGCTCCCCGTAACAATTGCTCACAGATCAAAGCTTGATCCAGTTAGAGCTCCAGGAGTATTTCAAAGCTGCACATATAATACAGATTTGACAACAACAGTAGACTTGGGTTTGGAGTCTGAAGAATTCATGGAGGAGCTGATCAAGGGAGAGTGTTTGATTCTTCTGGGTGTGCAGAGGTTGGATGGGCCAGAGGTTAGGCTGGTGGACTACTTTGATATGATTGCAGGCACAAGCACAGGAGGATTGATCACAGCCATGCTTACTGCGCCAAGCAATGAGAATGCCAAGAGACCTCTCTGCAGTGTCAAGGAGGTGTGCGAATTCTACCTCTGGTATGCTGGAAAAGTCTTCCCCCGCACCAGGTACACTATAATCTCCAGCTCCCTGGATTGCCTCCTGACTGATTGTAAAGATATCCCGGACTTAATCCACAATGCTACGTCATTGATTTCCAGTGATGAATCGGTGCAGAACTCATCTGCTCATTTAAACTCAAGTCTAACTGAATCAATTCTCGAAGTCTAAGTAGACTGAGCTTCAAGACTGAATAGCTGATTTGACAATCTCCCACAGGCAGATTTTGCCTTTGATTTTACACAGATTTTGGGTGGGTTTCTGAGATTTTTGATAGAGGGAGTTTAAGATTCAGGAGCTAATCATGGGGCAGTTGTGTGGGATTAATATTTTGGATTGTACAAATTTTACAGAGGACCATTTAGCCAGACTCGAATGAATTTTACAGCGCTCAATGGACCCAAATACAAAGCAAAAGGGTTGGACAAAATCTTAGACAGATACTTTGACAGTGATCCTCTTTTGGATGCTGCTCTTACTTCAATAGTCATTCCTGCTTTCGACACCAAGCTGCAGCAACCTGTGTTTTTCTCATCATGGAGGGTAAGTGTAACTATGTCATCTCATTTTTTTGGACAGCTCTTCATTTTACACTGCTTCCAGTACATTTGCTGAAACTTTGTAGTCATAGGAAGGCAAACACAGGAGTGTTAGGTCCTAGTGACAATTGCAAACAATTATGAATTGCACTCATTTCTGCATTGCCATTTGAAAATCATGGTAATCGTAGCAAGTTGTGCTAAGTGACTAAGATGAGCATGGGGGGATTCTTGATGTGTCAACATTCAAACACAATAGCTTTTTTGTGGACGATTAGTGGAGGATCCAATAAAGTCATGATCAGTCGCACTCATCTCTGGAATCATTGTGTGTAGGCAAGTGTAGATCCTCTACAAAATGCACCGATCAAAATAGTATGCCGGGCTACAACAGCAGCTCCAACATATCTGCCACCAGTGCAGTTCACAGTCAAAGATCCAAACTCAGATGCCACTCGGGAGTACAACATGATTGATGGTGGTGTTGCTGTCAACAATCCAGTTTTGTCTTCACTTTCCCTCACCTTAATACCAAAAGATTAATGAATAATGGATGACGAAATCTGACTGAAAAGTTTGTTTTCTGAATTGCTTTTGCATCTTTTGCCAAGACAACCAGCTTGATCCTCCAGACTGCCTTTGATAATCAACATGCTCTCTCCTTGCTTCCAAACAACCTTTGAACTACACTTTCATAGATAATATATATGCACAGTTCAAACAAGAAAGCCATGATTTTTTGAGAGACAATCTGAATGTCTTTTGTGGGAATGGCAGACATATGTGGCAATCACACAGGCAATTAAGGAGCTGCAATCAGGGGGCCGTGCTGCTGGAAGAGTGGAGTACACAGTTAGAAATTCCTTACTCAACCCTCATACTTTCTGTCTGGATTGATGCAAGTATGCAAGATACCCATGAATGTCAAGTCCCTGTATGCCATGATTCTCTAACACACAAGAGGAGTCAGATTATTGTTTGCAACTGTATATAAGCTGCCATCACTGATATGGTTTTCCACTTTCTTGGCCAATGTGCTCATTATAATAATTTTCAGATGCTTATTGCAGAATCTGTCATTGAATGTGCAGAATTTCAATGATCTACTAGTGCTGTCATTAGGCACTGGACAGCAGGTGACTGGATATGATGCAAAGCAGATAGCCAAATGGGGTGCACGAGACTGGCTCATAAACAAAGGTGATTCGCCTCTGGTGGACATGGTGTACTATGGGAGTGCAGATATGGTGGACTACAATCTCTCCACTATCTTCAACTTGCAGAATTGTGGCACCAATTACCTCCGTATCCAGGTATAATTTGTGTAGTGGAAAATAAACTCTGTCAGGCAGAAAGCAACAGAATGTGGCCCATTTTCTGCCTCAATATTCAGCAACAGTTGTACAGGTTTATTGCCAATATGTAGTTGGAACTGTTACTATGAATCTCTGACATGCTTTGATATGTGAGCTGAGGCTTTGTTGTATGCAGACAGACCACATGACAGGGCATATGACAGCAATCGATGACTCAACCCCGACTAATTTATATAGACTAATTAATACTGCAAAACACCTCTTGGATGAGCCTGTCACAGAACGGAACTTTGAAACTGGGAGGCTCAGTTCTGTTCCAAATTCTGGAACAAACAGAGAAGCCCTGTACAGGTGTAATATACAATCCTGCCCCAAGTTTGAGATACCCAGTAGCTGTAATCCAATGCCTCGCTTTACAATGTGTCTCATAAAGATGTTCTGTATTCTGCAAGTATTAAAATCAATCCACTACTCTGTTAAGTATTCAAGGCTGTATTGTCATGTGTTGTACAGGTTTGCAGAATGGCTCTCACTGGAGCGCAAGGAGAGGTTGGCAGCTGCAGCTGCTGCTGCACCTCCTCCAGCTGCTGAAGAAGCAGCAGCTCCTGCAGCTGAAGGGCCACCAGCAGAGGAGGCCCCAAAGGTTGAAGAGACAGCAGCAGCATTGGTTGCTATTCCTCATGCTCCTCTGCAGACAGCCATTTACACTCCACCAGCTGCTGAAGAAGCAGCAGTTCATGCAGCTGAAGAGCCACCAGCAGAGAAGGCCCCAAAGGTTGAAGAGAAGACAGCAGCATTGGTTGCTATTCCTCATGCTCCTCTGCAGACAGCCATTTACACACCACCAGCTGCTGCACATCCCACTTCCACTTGCATACAGCCAAGTTCCAGAGCTTCTGCTTCCCTCTTGGAATCTCCATTGGAACCTCCTCGTGAATCCATCTCATACTCAAAACCCTCGTATTCTGACAAACCTTCTACATATTATACATCATATGCAAAACCTTTGTACGAATCCTCCTACTCTACTTGCGGTACTAAATCCAATTACCATCAAGACTATAAATCCTCCTATTCCTCTTCATACACAGAACCAGTTTTCGAGTCCTCATATTCTTCCTCCTTTCCTGATACAAGACTGAGATCCACCCATGATCAAGAGTATGGTCGATCATCATCCTACAAGTCTTCATATGCAAAACCTGTGTATGGGTCTTCTTACTCATATACAACAAGACCAGATTCTCATTATGATGATTACAAATCCCCATATCATGATGCTTATTCATACTCAGAGCCAGTGTATGAGTCTGCGAGTCAGGCCACCGGCTCATACATCAAACCCATCAAGCATGAATCTTCCTACTACCAACCAAGCAACCAAACCTATGAATTCAAAGCTTCCACATTTGAACAACAGCCAACTGCTTATGAGTCAATGGCTATTAGTGCTTCTTGCTACACTCTTAGACCATCACCTTCATACCACTCTTCTTCCTCATACGAGGAATCCACATATGAGGTATCTAGTAACTGGAGTTCAGATACCCATTTCTCAATACCCTCCACACCATCTTCTCCATCAACCCACACCCAAAACAGCTATAGCAAGCTCCCTGATTTTCTTGGGGTTTTCTCTTAGGCCAAGTTTAGATTAACCCTGAGCTTACATAGTCTGTTTTTTTGGGTTTCTCTCTGTCAGATCCGAATGTTAACCCTAATTTCTTTATGTGTTTTGTGTCCAAAACTAGTTTTCTGCTGTTAGCGATGTAGAACCTGATCCAGTAAGAAATCCTCTCACATCAGTTTTTCTGTGGAAACCTAGACAGATTAGAGACAACAGTTTTAATATCAGCTCTTCTAAATGTACAACTAGTTCCAATTAGTTTTAATTAGTTCTAATCTTCTAGTAATTAAGTGGATGACTAATAAGTTGACAATTTCACAATTCAGCTAAGTATCAACAGCTGATGATGTCTTTGACAGTAGGCTCAGTAGTGGTACTTTTCGGTAGTGGACTTTTGTACTAAGCTCCTGCATTTATATGCAGTTGTTGTTAATCCAAGGACTAGTGATGTGATGGACCTTTCTAATAACTGTGGTGAGCTAATTTGCTTTCCAAGTAATGAGCTTTTGTAACACATTAGACTTATGAAAGGATTTGTTGTGGATAATTTTATGTGCTTTATGTTTCTATAAAAGCATTTTGTATTATGTGATGGCCATTTGGAGGGCTGGCCCAGCTGAGCAACAGGTCACTTCAAGCTGGGTCTGACCAATGGCCATTATCTGACATAATCATCAGCACTTGGGACAGATTCTGCCACATCATTTTGGGACATCATGTAGAACACCTCATGATCTGAAGGAACAGTTGACTCAAAGAAGGTTATGGTGAAGGGGTGGAATCTCTTTTGAGTGACAATTATGAATGCAAGTTTTGAAAGCTTTTCTTGGTGTATTAGAAGAAAAACCCTATAAATGAAAGTCAAGGATGGGGAACCCATCCATCAAAAGTACAAGGCAAAAGAGAACACAAGTAGACACAACCTTAAGAAAAAACAAAAGCAAACAATTAACAAAAATCAGGTAAAGACCCTATGCAAAGAGGATTCATAGTTATGAAATGGCAATCAACGTAACAAAGAAGACCTAAGACAAAAAAGCTATCATCTACCACAAATCGGCTAGTGGCTGAGGTGCACTAACTATAATGTGTGGAAGAGATGAAGTCACAAAGTGCCTTCAGTACTTACCTACTTGCATAGTAACCACTTAAACTAACTATCTACTTCACTATGCTACTTAGCCATGTACATAGGTTACTAAAGGAGGGAGGGAGAAATAGGATCTTTCTCATTCATCGGAACAAATAGGAAAGAAAACTTGGCAATGAAAATAAATCAGAGCACAAACCATACACATTGTAAGAATTCTTCCACCATGTTAGATGCCTTGCAAATATTCTACTTGCCAAGGGACCTCCAAATACAAATGGAAAAGATTGCAATCTTTAGGACATTTTCCATCTCTCGACTTGAGAGTGCGAAACGATTTATTGTAATGGTTGGTGTTAATAACAATTCATGATGTGTACACATTTTACCTAGAAGTAGTGCTAAGTGGAATTCTCTTCTGAGAAAATGTTGTTTCTAATAGAAAGGAATTATGGTGTTGCCATATGATGTCTAAAGTAGAAATATAAGTGAACCAAATAATGAGAAATCCAAGTTTTAAAGGCTATCAATAACAACTAGTAATTCTACTAACATAAAACAATGTGTTAGGAGATATTAATCACCTTGGCACTTGGTGTTTAAGGTAATTGAAATGAGCAAAAATAGCGCACCGACTAAAAATTAAAACTTGTCAAATTTTATCACTAACATTTGGTGACCATGTTGCAGAATTGTTGTTTAATTATTGTTTTTAAAAATAAAACAACTTCATGGGAGAAGTTGAGGTCAATGTGGCAAGTCTAGGTTTTTGTTATGTGGTCACTTTTAATAAATGGGATAAACATAGTAAACAACATATTTCCCTTGGAATGATTTGTGAACTAATAAACCAAGAACAAATATGACAAAATAATTCATAAACAGAAGTAGAAAAGTAATTTGTAATTTTTAAAAATTATTCTCTCATTGGGAACAATCTATTGTTATATGATTTAAACAAAGAGAGTATCAAAGTGCTAGAGATTTTTTAAATTAATATAAACATGTATCACTTCTTGGGATCAACTGACCATTTCTTAGATGAAACCAATGAAATATTAAAAACATTGTGGGTAGTATGATTAAACATTCAAGGGATTCCTACTAACACCAAGGAATGAAGCTAAAATGGATGATTGGTGTTGTTTTATTGATCCTTTTAAAGAAATTCTAGTAAGTATTCAAGAAAATATATTTAAAAAGCTTCATGATAATACAACAGCGTGGAATTTAAAAGATCATATTTTGACAATTGATATATCATAGCTCACAAATGCTAGAAAATGACTTTTGATTTTTATGTGTTTGTCGACTCTTACTAAGATTGACCAAATAATAGCAACATACCATTTCATTTGCATGAGTGACCATAAAAAATGTGAAAAAACTAATATAAATGCATTGGTCAAATGGTGAATGCCAAGTGACTTGTTGCAAATGGAATGTAATTGGAATGAAAAATTGTGTTTCCCTTGCAAGAATGAAAATGAAATAGATCAACTAGTAAATGGGTTATTTGAAGAAAATTTCTTAACCTTAAAACTATAATGTTAAAATCCATACTACCAAATTCTAGGTTGGGTAGAAATACATCAATATGATTTGGAATTTTGTTGGTTACATTTGATTATCTATAAAACATTGACAAGTATTAATTACTGTCAAATTACATGGTGGAACTCGAATGTGGACGATAAAAAAGGTGTTGTAACCTAAGAATTAACAAAATACAGGAAGTGGTTGCCAATTCTTGCATGTCTATAAATTTTAACCAAGATTATTAATATTGTTGTTATACCCAATCATTATGTTCTTCAAAATGGATAATGGTTTCTTAAATTAAGTATTAACAAACTTATGCAATGTTGGTATAATATTTAAATGTTTAATATTACTTTTGAATTTTGAACAGGAAGAAGTCAAAAAGCTTTTTGGGCCTTGTATCAATAGGAATGGCTATTAGTATGTTTGGTCTACTCATAATGCAAAGCTTATAGTTGAGGTTAAAAAATTGTGGATGACCACACATCAAAGAATTCAATTGCCCCCAATGTCGTTATTGCATGAGCACGTGAATGTGAGGAGTGAGCTTGTGACCGATGAATAATAAACATGTGATTTGAACTTTTGTGAGTTGCACACAATTTTTGAAGAATATTTTTGCCACGTAAATTAAATATGTTCTCCATGTAAATAAAAATATTCCATACAAGTGGAGAGAACATTATGTTTATGAGGCAAGAATATTTTTTATCCTAAACAAATTATTCTTTGTGATACAAAATATTCATCTTTGTAGATAGGACATTTTACTTGTGATAGGAATATCTTACATAACTTTCTTTATGGCTACCTACAATTCAACTTTTAAAATCATTTCCTTTAAATTTTTAATACATTTTTTTAAATTATTAGTTAACATTTAATTTAATCTGATTACTAATTGTTATCTAGCATTGAAACATCATTCATGTCAAACAAAATGTTGAATGAACAATTATTGAAGCCTTATCAAACTAAAGCAATAACATCATTTGCAAGTTTTAAACTAAAAGCCAAACCAATATCATCGTCATGAGCATTATAATTAACAATGTTCATTGTATTTGTTTTTTTATGACAATTCCAATGTGGGTAAAAATATGGTTAGGTGTTCACATTTGACATTTTGAAGAGTGCACATCTTACACTAGCTACAATTCTTGCATTTAAAATAATTATAAAATTATAAATCCTATAATTATCCCTTATGGTTTTGGTCACAAATATTAATAAACCACCCTGTAAATATTCTTAAACATGTGATTGGTTAAGAAATTTAAAGAAATTTTAAAGATTTCAATGTGAAATGGAATATCAATTGTAAAAAATGATGAAAATCACAATGAATTAAATTTTTAAATATGAAAAAAATTATATTAGAAAATTTTCAATGCATTTTATAATTAAATTATTCATTTTATGATGGCCTTTAAAATTTTTAAAAAATTGATATTACTATGCTATTTTTTTGGGTCCACATTTTTCATTTTCTATGTGTGACAAACATAATGCCATCATTTCAAAAGTCCATAATGAGTCTATTTTTTTCTTGAAACTCATCCATAATTTTTAATAAGATTCTCACTAAAGTTTATTGCAACATGAGTAATGAAAAAATTGAAAATGTTAATTTTTGATATTTTTTTACATTTTAAGTTCGTCTATAATCCAAAATTACAATTATGATAGACCAAACAATCCATCTAATTGTGCTTTCACCAATGTGTACTCCTACCTACATAGAAATTACATCATGAGACAACAAACGACAAACTTCATCCAACTCCAAGTTCGAAAATGAATGAAATTTTCAAACTCCCCACAAAATGTGACATGTTGCAAACATAGTACATGTGTTTATAAGGCACCCGCTTCCCTTGCTAACCTAATGAATTAGAAATCATAATTACAAAATCCAAACAAGGGCATGTTAAGAAGTTCCTAATTATAACTTCATATCACCATTTGTTTGGATTTTGACTATATATGGTGCAACATATTTTATTTAAATAATTATATTTCAGACATTAAATATGAATTTCTAAACTAAATATTTAAAACCATCTTAGTTGTTGTACATTTGAAATGAAAAAAAAATCACAAAGTTGCATGAAAATGAATAAATTAGATCTACTTAAATAATATTTGAATATATAACTCAATTCAAACTTTCAAAAAATACATTTGAATCTTTTAATTAATGTGTATTTAAAATAATTGTAATTTACACATATTTTAAATTAAAAAAACTACAAAGTCCAATGTAATAATAAACCTACTAAATCAATTAAATCAAAAAGTGATATTTTTTAAATGCACTTTTTAGTTCAAAATATGTGTTTAAATGTCTTTTGTGATGTCATTTTTTTATCATCACATGAAGTGATGGTTTGGTGCTTAAAGCCTTGGAATGTGGTCGAAAAGTTCATGGGTTCAAATTTTAATTTGAGTATTCATCATTAAAAAAAATTTGAGTTTGGGGAGTCAATGGCTTATATGACATTGGCCAATGATTCACCAATAATGTCAACTTGAGGAAAGTTTTTTTTTTTTTTTTTAAGTGTTGAATCCCAAGTCAAGGGTGGCAACATTTTGGGTTCACTTAATATAGTTCAATAAAAATAAAAGTTCCATAATGTCATTACATATTCATATAAATAATTCAATTTTTATTTTAAAAATAAAATGAATAATGCAAGAGAAATTAATAGCTTTAGTCATTTTAGTCATTTCAGACAAGCATCTTTACTTATGTTAGTCATATAATTTTAGTCACATTTGTGTCAAAAATAATTCGTTTGTTTTTATTACATCCAATTTCGTCCATTGCCTAATGTGATTAAAAATATGAATAAACTTAGTAAAAAAAAGTAGCTTAAAAACACATATTTGTAATAGTGTAAATTTGTTTTTTGTTTATAGGAATTAAAGATCTATTCACCTTCCATGTGTGCAATTCTAGTTGTGCAAAACAATCTTGGGGCTTACTTCAAAATTGCATTTACAAGTTGCTTTGGATCAACAAATTGGGTTGTTATACATAAAAGCAGTTCATTCTTATTAGGCCTTTAATGAGCTCAACCACCTTGCTTGAAATGAGAATACACTGTCAATTGTTTGAAAGCTTGAACATAGTCATTCGATGTTGCAATGTATAAGCAAGCTCCCTTTTTCCCCAAGTACCACTACAAAAAAAGTTGTCTTTTGTAACTTGATTTATGATTAGTTTGTCAATTATGGAAGACATCTATGACTACATGATTATGTAGTCAAATAGGACTTTTCCAAAGAAATGGCATTCTTGTATTCATAACACAATGTCCTATGTAGTTTTCACATCTTTGATTTAATTTGTTGTTTTTTGTGTCTATCCAAGGATTGACTTTAGTGAAAAAAACAAGTTTATTCTTTGTCAATTTTTAATTCACTTGGATCGCTGCTCCCATAGATTATTCAAATTGCATTCCAATTGGCCTACACATTGTCAACCATGAAACCTTTGAAATTTGAATTGGGAACAAAACTTTTCACCATCACATTGTTTAATTTATGCCACATGACACATTGAACATATGTGTTTTCAAATTATAGATCACATATTGCAATTGTCATCACTTTACATTAGAAAAGATTATACACATGGTAGGCAAGTTTCATCCAACCCTCCACGCATTTGACATGATCAAACATGATTTAAACCATTTGGAGGTTGCCACTAAGTTGCATCCATTGCATTAAATCACTACCACTACCATTTCCATGCACAAATATCTTGAATAGAAACATTTTCTCTTTAGTTTCTTGCCCTAAAAAACAACTATCTTGAATGTAATCATAACTATTGTTTGCCTTGAAAGTTAGAATGCTAGAAACATATTATTTGTTCCTTAGTCAATGCTTAAAGGATGCAACTAAAATTTGAACATTAGGCGAAAATAGTGCTATGACTTGTCAATCATTTAACATAATTTGTCAACTTTTAGAACTTCCACTAACCCTTCACCATCTTCGTTCAACAAATGCTTGGAGAAAAAGACCTTATTTACAACCAACACGACGGCTAATGTGATACTTGCTAGTGTGCAAAACACCTCCTCCTTGACCAAGGCTTTAACTTGTTCCACAAATTCTTTGCACTGACCTTTGGCCACCAAATGATCACATGTACTTAAATGAATCACTATTTGAATCAAATTCTCCTACTTGTGCATAACATAACACATGTGAATGCACACATATTCATGTAGAAGGGCGCATTTTTATAGATTTCACAATAAAGTGGACCTGGAATAAAATAATCTCCTTTAAAGTTGTGAACAATGTCACCATTCCAAGCTATTTTGTTTCTAAATATGTTAAAAAGAAAGAAATCATAGCCTTCATTTTGGCATTACAAATGACCCAAACACCATGCTTTTTGAGAAGTAAGGTTGAAATCATTCTTGATGTTAGTCATTTAATCTTGCACCATGCATGGCCATCATATTTCTTATCCATTTTTTGCATCTAGCCACATTGACCATCGAAATTGACAACTAATGGGAATTCAAACAAAACATCACCATTAGATGAAGTTGGAATGCAATGAACATTTTCAATGCAAAACTTATCATAATTCAATTCTTTCAATTCAGAGCTAGCATGGGTGGCCAACAAAATGACATGTGTGTAGCAAGGATTTGGATGGGTAGAGAGAGTTTGGTAATGTTCCATCCTCATTGAAAGAATTGCACAAATTTGTGAATGTAGATTGAGGATTGACATGGTTTGGGAGAACTTCTTACTTGACTTTCACAACATGGGCAATTCCTTAGCAATAGATGCCATAATTTTTGGCATCAAAATAATATTTTGGGGGCTTTTTGAAAGATTTTTCACAATGATAATAAAATTTTCAACATTCACCATCCATTTCAAACCAAGGTCATCAATGATTGGAACCTGATAAATAGATTTAATAACATTGTTGTTGTCATCATATGCTTTATTTTTTAAAACATGCATAGTTCTTGGATGGAAGTTGAATATTACACATAAGCATTTATTTGTGATGTGTGAGATTGCAAATTTGAGGATCATAAAATTCACTCAAAATCCAATGAAATCACTTGGCATATGAGGACACATTTTGCTGTAGTGTTTCCAAGTCTTGGTTATTTTCCCCCATACCTTTGATCTAGTTGATGTGATATGATCATGAACCACAATCCATTGCAAATTGTGTACCCATGTTTTGGGTCTAGACGACATGTTTATGGTAAGTTTGTAGCATACATTGGAATTAAGTTGAGATTTGATTCACTAAATTTGAGTGTGGAGACGATCCATTTGTTTAAACAAGCCAATAGTGCCTCCTCTAGGTTTGTGAGACCTAACCTTCCCATCTATCTTTAAGTGCAACAATTATATTCCCTTCCGTGTAGGAAACTTATCAAACCAAAATTTTCATTTCTTAATTGCTTTTCTAGACCTTGCTTCTGCCCCTTTTCACAAACCCACAAGGTGAATGTTAGAACCAAGTTCACTATGATCTACTTACTAATGGTAGATGTTGTAGTACTTTACTTTCTTTCATATTGTGTTCATTAGAAGTTCATGTACTTCTTTGGTGTCAAAATATAGCCCAAACAACGTTCTCAAAATATTTGATAAACCTTTTTCCATTTCCTATTTCCATATAAATTTCCTTATCCACCTTGGTTTTTGTTTCATTCTACTAGGGCATTGATATGCAACATTTTTATCCCAAGGCAAAACCACATTATGTGGGGGCCAACTTGAGTAGTTTCATGACATATGTATATACACTTGCAAAATGTGTTCCATTTGGTTCCACTTTTGTTGTTTGGGCTTGATATATTGATTTTCACAAAACTAATGTAGTTTAATATTATTTGAGAATTGAAAATAAATTTTATGGGTATATTTGTGGTGTATGTAATATAATGGAATTTTTCTTTTTTGGATTACATTAGCTTTTGGTTTGAATTAGTCAACCAAAAAATGTTAGAAATGAAAATTTAAAAAATGAGCAATCTCACATATCTTGTCATTTTCCACTTGAAAGTGATTATTTGTCAAAATGTTAATTTATCACTTGCTTATGGTCATCACCCTAAAAAACACTCATTTGTGATATGATAATTATTGACCTTTTCAAATGGCCACAAATTTAATCCAATCATATGGAATCACAATGTTTAATAACTGTTACAAATTTTATAAAGATTAAAAACCATTTCAATCATTTTTTGAGTTTATTTGCATTTTTTAATATGTTGCAACATATATATTTTTTACACAAATATACTCTAACATTACATCACGTAAAATTAAAAAATGTAGTTTTTTTGACATTTGATGTTTTCGGGTTTTGGCCTATCATATTGTGTAAAAACATTGTGAAAATCCTTGATAATAATGACATGGTTGAAATTCAAATATAAGACCCCTGAAAAACAATATAATGTGACAACAATTCTTAACCCCCCATTAATGTGCTTTCACCCCTAAGTTGATTTCAAACCCAAAGATGATGAAAAACAAATCTAAAATGTGGATCACATTGGAGAGGGTTTCTTCCTTTCTTGCTATAGGATATCTTGTGTCATGCATTACATGATATGACCCCTTATGGGAGTTTTATGCCTTTGATTTCCTTTGTATTCTTTTGCATCATAACCATGTCAATGTTGAAGATTAATTCACCTACCATGCAAAAAAGGTAGAAGGTGATTGGGCACCTTTTTTTCACATTTTTTTGAATCTTAAAATTATTAATAATTGCATTATTCAAGCACGTTGCCATTTCAACTTTTTGAAAGAAGAGGTATACCATCTCCACAAATTCATTCATCATACATAGGTTTTCCATTTCCTTGAAAAGAAAGCCCCAATTCACTTATCAAAAGACTTTGCAAGATTCAATTTGAAAACATCTATAGGGTGATCAGACCTTTTCACCCAATCAATGGCCTCATGTATAAGTAAGGTGTTGTCAAGGATGACTCATAATTCTGTTGGGTGGTACTTTTAACATAATATGATAATTGTCAATTATTTTCATCAAGAGTGGTTGTAAACATAATTACAAAACCTTGGCAAATCTATCTATGAAGGAAGCTAGTTTATTTATTTTGTTTGTCACATTGAAATCTCCCAACCTATGACACCTCTATTTATGCCTTTGGTACCTTGGGAAAGCCCTCAGTGAGTAGGGGCACACCAAGGTGGTTTCATAATGTTTTGACCTATGGTGAAAAAAAAATTGATTATTGAACAAAATTTTCATTGAAAATTCATTTAAATTTTAAAAAGTTACAAAAAAATTTGGGTGCACTCTGTGTATTGCTTGGAAGCGCTCATCCAATAGCATTTAATGAAGGTGATTTGGAAATTTTTAGACCTAAGATGTAAGAGTTATTGAATTTTGAGTAATTTTTGTCATTAAAAAATTAATTAAATTACAAAAACTAATTTTGGAAGAAAAAACTATTTCTGTAACCAGTTCACACTTTGGGCCAACAGCACAAGCTACACGGGTATGTTGTATGTTACATTTAATAAAAATATTAGGCTTCAATTGCTCAAGCTCTCTTTTTCTCCAACTCTAAAGATTAAGGTTATGAGCCCTTTGGCCACTCCACCCCATAGTTTCCTCTAACTAGTGGCTTTCTGTATCACTCAAAAGTAGTTGGGTCTAGAATGCTACTCCAAAACTTAAAGTAGAACTCAATAATATCCCCCATCTGCCTTGGGGGCTATAAGAATAGGGGTTGCATGAATAGGCAAGATGGTGCCCTCACCATTAACAATGTCTTCGTCACCTTCTTCTTCAACTTTGTTCTCCAAGCTTTCCATCTCCATTGCTCCATACCTTTGTAAAAATGTATTGCATCCTCCTAACTTTCTAAGTTGAGTGTACTTGGCCAACGCAATGATAGCTTTAATAGGGCAAACTCCTTACACACAAGACATTAGTTGTAACCCATTTCACCAAGTGTAAATAAAATGGATGTTAAGTAGATTATCCATTTGAGCTACATAACCCAATCCCTTTTACTTTTAACCTTTACATTCAATGTACTTTTTAACATTCATTTTAAATGTTCCAATCTTACACAAAGATTTTCATAGATGAGAGATGAGATTTTCATACCTTCACACTTGGGCCTAATTCATAAGACATTGTTTCAGTTCATCCAATAAGTTTTTTGAGTTCATATAGTGAATTCTTACTTCACACACTGTATGTGGGTAACAATCAAACTAGAACAAAAAAAAACCTTTATTTTGTTTTAAATAAATTTTTTTCTGGGTACAGAAGACTTTTCTTGGCCTTGCTTACCAATGCACAGATATTGTGTTTAGATTCATTATAGAGTATAGTAGCTTAAGGGATTTTGGTCCCTAGGTAATAATAGGTCTATTTTTATATGAAGACTTTTGAAAGATGGTATTTTGGCTTGTGTTGAAACTTGAGATTAGTTATAGAGTTATAATATCTTGAAGGATTTTGGGTTCGTTTAGAGGATTTTTTTGAAGATTATGTTTTTGCATGGTGAAATATATGAGTTTCCAAAATTGTTCTTTTACCTTAAGATACTTTTTAATGTAAATGGCAAGGCCACAGTGTGGCACACCCCTTCCCCTTGTTATTGGCAGGATGAAGCATGTCAACTTTTACCCATTGAGTTATACTTCTGGTTTGCATACAAAACATATTTGTAGACCTATTGGAATGGACAATCACTCCTACAAATGCATTGTACATATGGAAAGCTTTTGTTGTGCACAAACAAATTGTGGGGCCACAACTCAAACATAAAATTTTCACAAGCAGATATTTGCAAGGAAAACACAAGCATCTCCATTCTCCTCCATGTGTAAAAAATCTGAAGTTCAATGGAAAATTAATGAGTTCTACCAAAAATATCACAAGTACAAGTTCTCATAAACTAGTCCTAGTGTAAAACTACTAAATTGCAAAGTAGTACAAGAGTAGTGGTGCATTTTTTTCCCCTCAGTCATTTTTTTGCCCATTGCCTTTTTTTTTCTGCCCACCTTGTCATGTTTTGCACCCTTAACCTTCCATGTTACAAGTACCAAGGGACACATAACATGCCCGGTAGCATGCATAAAGGCTCTTGTAGCATGTGACATTCCCCCACGCAGCTGTAAACATGCCCAAAACATGTATCACATGAACCCAAAGCATGTATGGAAATGCCAAGGTGAAAAACAATGGGGCAAAGGGCAGACTGGGGAAAAAAGAATTGTAGCAGTACTCTAGTACTCTTGTACTGACTGCATCAACAACCATGGGCATATGTAATGTTAGGGCATTCTACCAGCTAATGCTCATGAGAAGTAAGCTTTGCCCAAAGTAAATAAACCACTCACCTAAAGTGGTGGACCAAGCATATTGTGACATCTCTTTTGAGAGGTGGGAAGGGGGGTGCAGGGGAGGGTTGGAGTTCATGGGACCTTGTTGATGAGATCAAGGGGGTAATTATCAACAAGGCCATTTGTCATTGGAGAAAGAGGGGTTGGGCCTTGCCCTCTTGCACCCACTAGATAAAAAGGTCCATTTTTTGAACTCTTTGGGTATTTGAAGTGCCTGTTCCTAGGCAAACGAGCTGAGTGGCAAAAGTGGTGAACTGTGGTAGGGTCTAAAGAGGAACCCTTTTCCTACACTAAATCTTGTCATATATCAACGACATGTTTGGGACCTTAAAATGCATGTCAGGCTTTGTACAACCATTGTTTGATGTACTCCTTTAATATACATTGAGTGAAATATGATGAGATTTGAAGGGTTGGCAAGGATGTGAGTGGTGGTAACTCGTGACCCCGCACCCATTAGTGTATTGCCAAGTGAACCAACACTCACCAGCTGATCGACAGAAGGTGCAGTTGGAAGCAATTTTTTTTCTCCCACACTTTTGTAGTGTAGCAACAGTGGCGAGCATCCCTAGCCAGATTTCAACATAAGTTGTAATACATTCCCCCCACCCCACCCCCAACCCCCCAAAAGACAAAATTTGAGGACTTTGTCTTGAATTTCTCGAAAAAATCAATCAGTCTTGTTTTTGGGCTCTAAAGTTATCGGGAAAGTCGCCCTCTCTTTCATCCCCTATCCTCTCTGCTTTCACCCCCTAACCCCCCTCTTTCAATGGCATCTGGAAAGTAAGCAAATTTTATTAAATCTCAGTTTGAAATGCTGAAACCCAGCATTTAATGCACAAGGTTCGAGACTAAATATAGTAGTTGTACAGGTAGGAGCAGTGAAAATATATGTAGCAGCAGTGATCAAAGTCAGTTTACCACCAAAATTGGTGGAAAAACTAGTTTGGGTCCCAGTTATTTCGTTTTGTAAAATTTCATTCCCAGTTACACATTTGATGCCCTATCATGACGAAACTGACTGTTCTCGCCCCTAATCGCCTGATTTTACCGATAACTAACCCAAAAAAATAAAGACTGGATGGAAGGTGTGTGAATGGGAAATACTTTCTGGTTGCATTCCTGTCCCATTGCTAACCTTGGTAATTAGCTATGTACTAGCCATTCACACACATCCAACATTCACCAAGTACTTTACATACTTACCTACATATATACATAATAATCAATTAACCTACTTGTTTATGGTACTTACCCACCTACATTGTGTGTGTGTGTGTGTGTTTATATATATATATATATATATATATATATACTAGTTGGTAAACCTATTTTGCAATCAAAATGATTAGGAGAAAGGATTGACATGACCTTGAGAACTATTTAGTTAACAATTTTAAATTGGGACAATTTTCATTTGATGGGACAGTAAGAATTTAGGAAGCCATTTTATTTTCAACAGTCGCACGTCATGAACGTAACTTCCATTGCAGCTAGTTTTGCATTTAATGCAAGGGATTTCAACCTGTGATTTAGATGTGGAAATTTTGACCCATCGAGAGAGAAAAACAAGCAATAGATAGAGAAGAGAGATCATCGCAACAATTCGTATAAACAACATTGGTCGTCGTCGTAGCATTCAGGTAGAAAATAAAAAACGTCATTCACATGTGTAACTTGTGACAGAACTACATACAATTGGCTGTGGGTGAAGACAAATTCAAGCAAGTAAATGCCAATGATTTTCATGGTCTGACCTTGCGCCTTGTTAATGCTCATAGCGAATGTTAATTGCAAGGGGAATTGGCACCTTTGTACGGTGAATGGTCATTTCGAACAATTTGTTGTCGTGGTGATGCGTGGTATGTTGAAAATATTCCCTGCATGCGTGCCACCAATGAACTGCATGACAATCAATCTCCGTGCCAAGCGCCAAATGATTAAACGAGTCCCATTACAAAGACCCAAGGCCGCATCAAGATTTTTTAGTAAGATAACATGTACGCCAACTTTGAAGGGCCAAGTGATGTGGTGGCATACCTGCCAAAGTAATGGTGTTGAGAAATTCCGTGCCAATCGCCATAGCCTAGTCATCCCCCATTACACCAAGTCTGCCGACAAAAAACGTGTTTTCGCTTGGGCATAGCCTTGGCAATCTAAGTGTTGAGAAAGTTCACGATTGTATTTTTTGTTGTCAGAATAGCTCAATCATCCATGTATCCTTGGTTTGTGTAATTGATTGCTAGGGCCAAGAAAACAACGTGGATGAGGGTATTTAAAGATGGCACTTGATGGATTTCCGGGTACAAGGCGATTTTGACTTCAATTGAGGGCTCTGTGTCGGCTTCCGATGGAAAATGATCAATGATGGAAAACTCTTAGCCATTGCCGACTGAGAGGGCCATAAAAACGATTATTGCCCAAGAGCCTCTAGACACCATTGGTGGACATTGTTAAAAATCACCCCCGAAAATAACCACTTTATCGCCAAAGGGCGAATCTGAACGCTACATGATGTCACGGAAAGTTCGGTTTACCGCCTCCGCATAGTGTCGGTGTTGTGCTGGAACCTCATCCCAAACAATCAGCTTTGCTTCTTGGAGCAGCTCAACAGAATGTTCTACACAGGTATCAAGCACATTGAGTCCTTACCAATGGCAATTGGGATATTGAAAACTGAATGTGAGGTCTATCCACCTTCTAATAGGAGAGCCGCTATGCTGGAAGAGGTGACCTCGATGGCAGTGTGTTCGTCTTGTTGAACCGATGCCAATAACACACTATATATAAAGGTTTTGCCTGACCCACCTGGACTGTTTAGGAAAAATACTGCACCTTCGCCTTGGGCTATTGCATTGAACACTATAATGACAGCTATTTCCTGGCAAATGTTAAGCAGTGAGAGATTATGGTCGACGTAGCCATGGAGTACGTCTTTATCGTAGTCAAGCTCTACATCCAATTGAGGATTGACACACAACATTTTTTCAAGCGGCAAAGTGAGCGACATTTTTGGAAAGTCATGCAAACCTTTGTTCATCAACGTTAATTTGGCCTCGAGGAGTAATAGGGTGTCGTTGTAGGCATCTTCGGTAGTGTCTCCATTCATGATGCGTTGATGTTGTATATCGTGTGACATATCGTTTCGATATCTTTCCCATAACATTTTCGGATTCAAAGGAGAGCTGAATATTAAGAGAATCACAAAGAAATTCCTTGGCTTCTTTGTGTCTTGATCAATACATGTTTCCTACATGCACGTGTCCCATTCTATGTTGTCCTGTAGTAATCCCAATGTTCCGTAAGCAGCTTGAAATGTTGGATGCTCTGTGTCGTCAACAGTCTGGAAATGTTCGAAAAAGGTCATGCCCGGTATGATAATAAGTAGGAGGCAAAGGAAGAAGCGTTCACCAACGATAGGATGTACGAAATACATTCACCCAATAACTTTTTCTCCTTGTTATCAGGTCGACCAAACTTTTTCTCGAATTCCAACCCATTCAGAGAATTGCTTGCTTGCTTGTGTGTCAAAACTCTCTAAACATGTCCAAGTGAAAAAAAAGAAGCAACAATAGAAAGGAGAGAAAAAAGGACAGTGGTGTCTGTTATTCTATCTATTGTTCTTGTTAAGAAGTTTGCTTCAATTGCTATTGAATACTTGGTGCGTCCAAATGACTAGTGCAACAAATCTTGCTGCAATGAATTTTTTGGAGTGATCGGCTAATCAAATGGGCATGTCACCAAAAAAAAGAAAAGTAAAGAACTTGGGAGGCACCTCATCTAATGAATAGGAGAGGTGACTATGTCCCCAAATTTATTTCCCTACCATTAGCCTAGGCCAAAAAGGTAACTAACAGTTTTGGAAGTAGAAATTGCATGCAGCCAATGGGAAGGTGCAACATCCACTTAGGGGCCCCAACATTTTAATTTGGGTTGTGGGGTAGGGGGGAAAGGTTTTTTTTTTTTTTTGAGTTGCTGATGTGTTCCTACCATTTTTCCAAGTTTTTCCCCAAGTTTTCAATGTGTCCCCCAAGGATGTTCCCAATAGCACCTGATTTCAAACCCAAATGTTTTGCTTAAAATCATCCCCTTCTCACCTATATACTTGGGGTGTTTGTTATGATAGGTATTAGCCCAAGTGAA
>Ga0116227_10001708_pt1 | contig 49610 bp, 28 predicted proteins | sample S1TSphgellanicum_FD_89693 | JGI IMG/M metagenome (GOLD analysis project Ga0116227, IMG submission 89693) | Host-associated microbial communities from peat moss isolated from Minnesota, USA - S1T2_Fb - Sphagnum magellanicum MG | ecosystem: Host-associated > Plants > Peat moss > Unclassified...
AAAAAGCCCAACCCAACTCTTTCAGTTGTTGAGAAAGAGACAAGATGAGTGTACCTAAGTCCAAAAACCCCAAAATAAAAATTAAAAATAAAAATAAAAATTTACAACACTAATATATATTATTCTCCGCTGTGCCGTGTCTGTATTTCACTCCTCCACCCCATCGTAGTAAACAGACCATGATGAGACAGATGGATGACTGGACAGATGGACGGATGAATGATGAGACAGATGGATGAAATGATGCTTCACGACTTCCTTTACAATATGTAATCTTAAGGCAAAGAAGTATTATGAAAACTCGAATATTTCACCATGCAAAAACATAATCTTCAAAAAATCCTCTAAAAAAAAACCAAAATCCTTCAAGATATTACAAGTCTATAACTAATCTCAAGTCTCAACACAAGCCAAAATATCAATCATCTTTCAAAAAATCTTCATATAAAAATAGATCTATTATTATTATTACCTAGGGGCCAAAATCCCTTAAGCTAGTAAACTCTATAATGAATCTAAGCACAATATCCTTGCCTTGGTAGGCAAGGCCAACAAACAAGAACATTTATTGACAAAGAGTGTAAAATCTGTAGAGGTTATAGCAAAATTTCCTCCACCTAAGGGATCCATCTCATCCAAGATGTTAAATTGGTGACATGTCTTAAAGCATTGCTTGTTTCTTTTTTTCCTTGTCTACCCTTGACATGATCCTCCATCTTTTTCTTTAGAAAACTAGATGATGCCTAAAAAACTAGCTTGTTGGGGCACATGGGCAATTAGGGAAAAAAGAAGCAAGCAATATAGAAGTATTGCATGTAATAAAGACATGTTAGTGATTTAATGTCTTGTGGGATCTTAGGGTGTATCTTTCCATTGATGAACCACACCTTCAACTTTGGAAGCTTGAGTTCTTACTTTTGACTTTAGATGTTCCAAATTTGCAATTTAGCCTTTGGGACTTGTAAGCTACAACTTCATCTATAGCTTTAGCCTAGGCATCTAATGATGTTAATGGAAATGTGCACCTCCTCAATGGAAAGAACCTCTTATACCAGCATTCCTTGGGAAGGGATCTTACATAAAAATGTCCTATTGTAACAAAAAAAGGAGGCCACATGAACCTCTATGAAATTCATTGTAAACTGGATACAACTTTGGTAATGTTGCAAGTGACTATCAATAAACCTCTTGACTTAATCTCTAATCCATTAGTAACTTTAATAATACAAACCTTACTAAACATTGCCTAATTTTCTTCCTTAAAACTGATTAATGATTCTAATCAAACGATCTAAACCAGTCTCAAAAACAGGAAGAGAATTGTAGATTTGGTGGATCAGGTTTCTCCATACTCTTTCTTGTAGACTATCGTGTTCTCACTTAGCATCAATTCAACATATTGTTTATTCGAAAAATTCTCCCACATATACACTCGGGCATTTTGATAAAAATAACGGATGTAAACACCCCATATAGATTACCTCATTTTTTAAGCCCTTAAAATGGTGTAAACACCATATTCTTGAAGCTTCCAAAAGATTGAGTCTCACTTCCCAAATGCAATTTCCTAAGTTTCCACCTCACACTCTCCACACCATATCTATGCATTTTTATTCGTGTTTTCAGGTTTACACATATTTAGTCTCTAAATTCCAATATGCAACAAAAAGAAGATTGGAATCAAAGTACACACAACATGTGACTATGGGCATTCCTCCCAAATAGTCACTTAATGTCAAAAAAAACATCATGACTACTACCCAACTTCTAACCAAAATTCAACTCCAAAAAAACAAAAGGTCTTTAGCTTGTTTAAGATATGCCTTTTTATGCCCTCCATCGACATCCTCTTTTCAAAATTAACCACCAAAGTATCTCCATCAAACCCACCATCACCAAATGTCATCACGAACACAAAACAAACACCAACCCCTCCACCTCCTTGACATCAATTACACAAAATCAACTACACAAGTTTTTCTAATGCTATTAACTTGCAATAGGCAACCCAACACACTCATGTCCACACAACAAGAAAAAGTCCCATCAACTAACCACTCTCTATCATCTTACATTTCTAACAACTAGATACACTTTTCATTAGGTTTTCATCTCGAAAATTTTCTTTGTACTCCCTTTCATCCCACATATGTCACAACTTCCTTTTAATTTAATTGTTTCCCCATAGCTTTTGTTTGTTATGGTTGAAAGTTGTACAATTACAAATCTCTCCTAAGACATTCCCACTATTGTTCATCCTTGCCCCTAATAATACATTTCCTTCCGCCATCATCATGTCCCACATTTTCCTATTCATCCACATATCCAACAAACAAATAAAGCCTTTCCCAACTCTTTGTAAACGACTTCTTTTTACCTAGTTTCTTCATCTTAATTAGATCAATTCCAACTTGAATAGAAAGAAATAATTGTTTCCCTTTTTGTAGTGCACATGTCTTCTTTTGTTGAATTTGAGCCTATTCATTGTTTCCTAAGACTAACTTGTGTAAATCCATGAATGGCTTCATTTTCACAATCATAAATGCTTAGTCAACTACTCCATGTTAAGTTCATTATCAAATGTATGGGTCAACATACGCAAACGGTTGTTGACTTTCAACCTAGGGGTCCATCTAGTGAAAACCATGAATGGAGAGAATTTAATATTTGCTTATATTCCACATCTATGCCCAAATAACACCTTAAGCAATTGTAAGTCCCCAATACTTGAATTATCTTGAAATGTGGACATTATAATGATGGCATGTTTTAATTGTCTTAACCAATCTTTCGACCATACCATTACATCGAAACCATTGCGATGCAATGTATTGATGATGGATACTGTAAACCTTACATAAATTGTGAAATTCCACAAACCATTCACCACCGTTGTCAATGAAAATGAACTTAGGTACACCATATCTATAAATAATTTCTTCCTCCAAAAACTTAGTGGTAGTAGCAATCATGTGATTAGGCATTGTTTTGATTTCACACCACTTAAAGTAGTGATCAACATCCACATGAATATACTTGTTGCCTTTGTTTATTTTTGGAAGTGGTCTAACAATGTCCAATGCCATTCTATAAAATAAATCACACATCATAATATTTTTCAAATACTTGACATTAAACTTGATGTTGCCAATCTATTTCACCAATTGGCGTTCCTTACATGCCTTAACCACTACTCTCATTTGTTCAATATGGATATGCTAATAAAACCTTTACAAATTTTTGCCAAGGTTCATTAATCTCCAAAATGTCCTATCTCCTAATGCAACTCCAAAACAATGTTCCTCTTCTCTTCAAGCTTTAGCACCAACTTGTCTTTCAAATATAACCGACCCCTTACAAAACATAGTTTTGAACATGTCTCTTTATTCATATCATCTTATCAACAACAACATCATTGGGTATTTGCTCAATTTGCAAATTGTCACTACAAGGAATTTGCATATTAACAACTAGTTTTTTCAACTATTTTTTAGTCATAAATGTCAAATGTGACTATAATTTGCTTTAGTTACTTTAAACAAGTCACATAGAATTCCAATTGCGAAAAAATACATGGCACCAAGTCGTATTCGCAGTTGCTTAAAGATGCAATTTACATGAACATTTCATCCATCCAAACTAACTTATATGGCATTATCATTTTGCGATTATTTTTATGACTAAACAATATAATCACATTTTTTACATATTTATTATTTAAATATTTAAATAAATATATTATTTTATTTTGATATATTTTATTTTGATAATTTCATTAATTTCAACTTATAAGTTATTAACATGTATCATTACTTAGGTTAAACTAAAACCTAATTTAAGTTATTAGGTAGGCCACCTAGTCTACCTAGTAAGCTATGTAGGTGAAGTATATTTGGTCAACTTATCATCATTGACCACAACCCATGTCATTTGTGAAAATTGATTTTTGAACCCCAAGGATGAAAATCAATTCCTTTACCACCAATCCACCCCACTTTTTGTGGCAATGTAGTAATGTGCATTCTATTTACCTTACTTGATTTAAAACAAAAACTATCATTTTTCATATTTGATATCTTATTGATATTTTGTCCAAATGATAAGATTTAAAGTTTAATCTTAGATTTTTTTCAATAATGTACCCAAATTATCTTTCCCCTTTCAAAAATGTAAACTAAATTGAAATGAAAAATACTTGAATTTTGTTATTGAATACCATTTCAATGACCATTCCTTGGAAAAAATTAATACAAACACATGATTTATAAATGGAACAAAATTTTGTGGATAATATAGTAAAAAATAAAATTATATAATATAATTTATCTTTTGAATATCATAATTTTAACAATAGAATGTAATTTAAATGTGTGATATATAATTTATTCACATATAATATTTATAAATGGATATAGATAAATTAGAATATAAAAATAATGAAATATATTATATTAACCATATTATTTCTGATGTAAAAGATTAAATTAGAATTAGAATTAGAATTTTAAATATTATTTAATGCCATGCAATTAGTGATTTTATGGAAATATAAATTTTATTACTTTTACACTCATAATATGATATGTTTTACTTAAAATTATGATTAAAAAATTTATGTAAAAATAAATTATATATTTTTCACATCTCAAACCTTTATATGATTTCTAAAGTTTTTTAAATATGATATATCATAATTGTAGCCAAAAAAAAAAATTAGATATATGATATATAATTTAATAACATATAATGTTTATAAATGGATCATAAATTAACCTTACTACCTAGTTAGCCTATTCAATAAATAAATTACATTACCTACCTAATTAAATAATTAATTGAAAAAATATCACATATCAACATGACAAAACACCTACTATTTAACCCACATACATATGACCTATTAGCTACTTACTACCTATTACCTAGCCTAATAATTATATTAATTACATAATTTATTTAATTAAGTAAATAATTTATTAAAAAAAATTATCACATATTACTTACTATCTATTACTTAACCCACGTTCATACTTCCTAATACATATCCTATTTAATTACTACCTACTATTTAGCTTAATTCATAATTGGATTAATTGCATAACCTACTTAATTAATTAATTAATTAATATTGACATATTCACATGATAAAATATTTATTATTTATCATATATACCTATTATGTAGCCCAACTAATTCATTATAACACTATTTCATTCAACATCATAAAATACCTAATAATAATTGGCCTACTTATATACTAGTACCCCATACCTACTACCTATTACCTAGCCTATCTAATTAATTAACTAATTGAAAAACACTATGATATATCAACATGATAAATTTTAATGTTGGAAATTCTAGATAATGGTCCAAATCTACCATTGCCATGGGTCCTCTAAAGTTTCACAAACCTACCAAACCCTACTACACATTCAATGGTTAATTCATCCAAAAAAGTTAAAGAAAAAAATTAGACCACTAAATCTAACAATTTCATTGGTCAATTTTTAAAAAATATTTAATTACATGTACATTTGTAATTATAATTTATAATCGCAATTGAAGTTGAATGAGATGCCACGCAATGTCTAATGGCTTATGAAGCACATTCCAAATCACAAAAACAACTACATTTTCATATATTTTGAAATGCCACCAAAAAAAATGATATAAGTCCACTTTTCATTTTCACTTTCATCCAAATTGACATTAATCACAAATCATAGTTGTATATGCAACTACAAACCATTTTTTTAGTTGTTTTTATCACTACAAGTCATTTTTACCATGGTGCCACGAAGGATTAACTTATCAATAGTTGAATGAATGGTTGATTTGGACATAGGTTGCAAATATGTGGGTTGGATTGGACATAATTCCTTGTAGTGTGTGTAAACAATAATCACACCAAATGTCCAAATGTTTCAAGTTACTAGGTCCATTCAAGGTTGGGGTACACAAAAAGGAATGTCTCGCCCCAAAATCACTTTCAAAACACTATTTTGAATGATCATTACATTTATGAAATATTTTTTTAATATATATTTTTAATATATATTTTTCATTAAATACTCACATACTTCTTGGTTGAAATGGTGGTGATTTTTTGTGATTTAGATGATTAAAACATGTCTTTAAGTGTCTTGAAAAATGGCTTAAGAACTATGTCCCACTACATAGGACTATTGAAAAAGATTCAATGAAATTAGCAATATTTGTTCAAGTTGTTCCATATTTTAACCATTAATATAATATAATATGTTTTATATGATGACATAAATGTTTAGTATGATAAATCACCAAATTTTGTGGAATTAATGCTAGAATCTTAAAAGAACTTTCTAATGGTATATTGGGGGTCCAATTTGGACCAAATTTTCTATCTACACTTTTGTCTCAAATATTTAAAGCATTATAGATTTTCAAATCACACAATGGAAAACCACTTAGTAGTGTTGAAATTCACAATTTTTCACTTGTGGGAATGTGTTTGAATCCAAAGACATTTTTTGAAGAAATTATCATGCTCTCATGCCTTAGCTTTGGTCATGAACTCAAGGCTAAGATCACAATACAAAATATCAATGGCATTGGCAATGTAAAAAAATCTACTATTTTTTCATGACTTTACATGCACATCTTTTCAAAGTATATTTGTCTTGTGATTAATGGAACTTTCATAAATTGTAACTAGATTGTTGAAGGAAACAATTGTAGAACTAGTTTTCAAATTTGTCAAAACAAAAACTTTGAAATTCACTATAAAAACAACCTTCAAATTTGTTGTATGAACAACCTTCAATATTACTAAAAGAAAAGCTTTAAAATACGTTCTAAAACAACCTTCAAAATTGTTAGAAAGAAATCTTCAAATATGTCATGAGAAAAACCTTTCAATTTGCTATAGGAACATGGACTTCAATATTGTTGTTAATTTTTTTTTCAAATGTGTCATAAAAGTAATCATTAAAATTTTGTATGGAAAGCAATTAAAATTTTTGTCTAAAAACCTCATGTTGACATGGTAAAACAAACCTAGATGAAACCACATAATTTATTTCACACATTTGTTGTAACCATAGTTTTATCAAATGTGGTTTTATTCAACATGAATAAATGTTGTAAGGTAAACCTTGTTTTGTTGTAGTATGGTATGCATGGATGGAAGTCTAGGATTATTCATCATAAGTTCCAACATTGTCACAATTTTTTCAAGATCTTGGCGAAAGAGGAATACCTTAGTTAAGGCATCAAGTGAATTTCATTTAGTAGATGACTACACTATCTAGTTACAAGCTCACCACATATGGTGATGGGTTTACAATTTATACATCATGTTATAGTGAAGCAAACAACACTATTATGTATAAACCATAAACACTATTCTATATGCCTCATCCATCATACACAACATTTATGCAACCAACATCAAATTATTCTTCCCCATCAATCTCAAATTTACATGCAAAACCTTAACAACACTAATTTGCATTGCTTTAAACTTCCTTTCCACCTTCTTTTTAATTTGTTGTAAATGTCAATTTCCCATGTATCACTCCTTGCTCTAGCAACTTTCAACACCCAAATTACCTCCATCCCACATATCACTCCCCTCCCGCAAAGCTACCCAAACATTTTTTGTGGACAAACACACCTTCCCTTCCATATTTATTCCAGGCCCACCTACCATCACACCTATCTATAAAACAATTCCCTTAGCTTCCATTAACCTCCTAAACAATTCCCTTAGTGATGGAGTGACTTGGTGATGGCTGGCTACGAAAGGTAATGCATTTCCAAAGCTAACCACTCTCCTTCATCTTTGTTTTTTTTGGTTGATTTGTAAGATGTTTTCTAAGTTATGCATTGCTCTTGAGAAGAATGCCCAAGGTTGGGTGCTAGTATTTTTTGTAGATTTTTTTTCTTGATTTCTCTTGTGTAGGAGTTTAGGAAATAAAATGTTGGTCAATAGGGAGTTGGTAGGGACGTTTGATGGAAAGGATGGAAGGTTCTAGGGGATTGATTGGCTGGTTTGATTGTGACTCATTTCATCCAAGTTTAATATACTTGGGTTATTTTCTTGCATTACTATCTTTGGGGGGTTGGATACCTATTTACTTGGGAGCTCTAACCATTGTGTCTATTCATTGGGAGATCATTCGAGGAATTTGAAAATCAATAAATATTTTGTTAGTGAATTATAACGTTTGCTTGTTTGCACCTTCTCTATTTCTAGTTCATTTTGTGAGTCAAATGGGTTCAGTAGATGGGACATATTGAAGAAATTGTTCAAATCTATTGTTTGAATGGCCACACAAGAAGACCATCATAGCTTTACTTGAGAGGAGGTCTAGAGTGTGATGATCCATCAATGTCCATAGATCTAATATTGTTATTTTATAGTTTGGTATGAGTTCAATGTGGAGGTTAAACAATGTTTGTACTAATTTGCAACTTGTTTGGCTACGATATGAATGAACTCAATTCCAATTGTTTGTATTACTTAAAGTGGTTGTAGTTTTATGTATGCCCTCCTTTTTTGGTTATACCATGACATCTCTTCACAACAAAACTAACATGGCTTCTAGATAAATATTTATTCTACATCCCGTCTAAGCCACCTTCATCAACATCTAAACTAGCGTTGCGCCTTTTCACATGTGGCCATGCCCACTCAAATCTTAGATTCTATCATCTCAAATTACGGTTTAACCCATTCATATTACTTGTCTATGATCAACCCACTTTCACCCTTAATTTCTCCAAGGGTTAGTACACATCTCATCATAACACATGTCTATTAAAAATACTGTATAGGTTTTGTTGGAGAAAGTTGTATGCAGATGTTTCATAAGGCTGAGAAAGGATAGTCCAATGACATACATTTTCACCTGAGCATGTTCACTCCTCAGTCTTTCTTACATTGACCCTACCCACCAAGGCTATTTTGTATGAAATGCTTATACCAGGGATGAGCTTTACATTGCTAGATTTCTCAAGACGATTAGGAAGAATATGTTGCTGAGATTTACCATTTTCAATGCAGCTGCTAAATGTAATACGTTCACTAATCACCAGTTCTAGCAAGCATAAAACATAATGCTGATTTGGCTTTAACATGAGTTTAGTGATTGGCCTTTGCTTGGTCTTAGCTGATCAGTTCCGCTAAGACTAGTTAGGTTTTTCTTGGGCTCAGAGTTGAAGACCCACTCTAGCTTTTATTCTAGACCTTGGGGTGGATGGAATGAGACAACGGGTTTGGTTTCTTCCACAGCTCCGGTTGGGATTTTATATGATCAACTTCCAAGCCCCTGTTTACGCAGAGGACATGTTTTTCACTTTCTTTTGTATGGCCTTCTTCAAATTATACACAAAGTTAAAATAGTATCTCAAATAGAAGACTAAATAGAGAAAGCTATGAATTTTGTAATTTCCTTTCCTGAAACCAAAATCTACATGTGTAAAATGTATCTCAAACTTAAATTGTTCCGTATAACTCTGCAATGCTACAACAACTCCAACAAACATTCCATGTTCTCAACTAAGGTCCTGTGACGTGCTCAAGAACATACTCACCTCACTCTTTTGAGTGAGGGTTTAGGGTTTAGGGTTTAGTGTTGAACCCTAAACACTACCTAATAGATCATGGCACTGAAAAGAAAACATCTTGGGGAGTTCTTTCCCGATAGCTTGCGCGGCCAAAAGATCTACTAGAATCCAAGTAAGCTAGTCTCGGAGTCCAGGACTCCACCACAGGCAAGCTATTCTCTGCCTCAGCAATATCCTTTCTTGTTATCATGCCTATTACACTGCACACCCAGATCAATTTTGTTTGCTAAGAATTTTGTTGAAGTACATGATACCCTAAATCCTAAAGTTGCAAACATGAACCATCATCAACCATTGTCATTGACAAGCTGCTGAAAATTGAATGAAGGGAAAACTGCAAGGTTAACAGATGTAACCATATGTATGATAATACCCACCTATTATTGTAGTCAGTGACACACAAATGACGAAGCCCCAATGTCCGAAATATGATATACACCCGCCGTGCTGAACACTCAGCTCGAACCTTCACATGTACACAATGGAGCTTAATGAGGTTTTATTGCTGCTGGGTTTAGCAAAAGAGACCATACATTTCATAACTGCAGCGTATGACACAAGGACCCCAAATAGTAATTTGGACATGGCTGGATGGAAAACATGATACTTCATGTCATAATATTTCTTCAGATTTTGATCTGTTTCTTAATAATAAAACCCATACCGTAAGAGGAGCACGGTTCATCCAAGGCCGGAGATCTAGCGCCAAATCCTTGTCTGGAACTCTTGGGTGATTTGGCTTCTTCACCGCAGCTGAGCCTTCTGGTGTTACACCACTAGCAGTATCCCCATTGACATCTGGGGATGAGTCTTCCTGCAAATTAGTCAACCAGGTGATCATCACTCTGAAGTAAAGAGAAACTCTATAAATCTTGAAAGATGTTAGGCATGTACACAGAGATGATACTTAAAAGCGAAAGAATAAGGCTCAACAAGAACCCAACAAAAAACCATTCATGAAGACAGAATCCTCCATAGAAATTCTTAATGAGAAATTTTTTTCCATCAAATTTATTACCTGCAGTAGACCATCAATTCCAAGTTCGTTGACAGCTTCAGGGTTGGAGTTCAGATACCGACGATGTGGGTGATGGTTATGGTGATAAACTTGCATTGCATGTTCCAGATAGCTCTGCTCTCTGGTGATCCTGGTCTCACGCACATTGGCAAAGCGATATGAGAGTGGACGAGTGAGAGCAATTGAATCAACTTCAATCAATGCACGTTCCTCCAGCAGAAGCATGATTTGATGTCTCAGAATCAGTCCCACTAATTGACCATCTGGCTCCGAGGTCAATTCAGATGATGTGTACCGAAGAACAGGGAATCCATTATGGGAAGTTTCACGGAGAATTTTCACCACCTCCCTTACAGACATGATCTGCAAAATAGAGAGCACCCATCTTGTCATTATTTCTTTTTTTTCTGTCTTTGGGCAGAAGCTATAGTAGTAATTTGTCTTTCTCTATATCCTTTCCTCTCGAACAGGAAGAGGGGGGAAGAAAGAATAATAGAAATTGGTACAATTCACCTACTGCAAAAAAGAGGTTTGGAGCATTGGTTGTGTCCAGTGTTTTTTCTTCAAATTGGTTAGGTAGGTGGGTTTAGCAACCATCCAAAAGAGGGCTTAGCCCAATTTGGCTACAAGTTAGAGAGGAAAGTAGAAAAGTTTAGGAATCCCCCTACATGTTGGTGACATGCTAGAAACTATTGTCTAAATATGGCAGCATGGGCCCATTTTTCCTCATAATGTGGCAACAAGGACCCATGTTTTCCAACAAAAAAACCCATTGTACAGTTCACAACCCCCTTTCTTTTGTTGCCAAGAAGTGAAATTTCACCAAAAAATAAATCACTGGTTTTGTCAATACAACAATGTGTGTTCTTTTACCTCATTGAAACAAATGACATTATGTGCCATTATGTCTGCTGCTGTTACTGAAATTAACTTGTGTGGAGCCTCACTCTGTAGAAAACAAACTCCCCCTGCCAATAATCCAAGAGAGCAGAAGAGGTAAGACAACACCCAACAAAGCTCTTAGGGGGCAAGAGAAGTAGTTAATGCAAATCTAAGTGGACCCAAAATTAGTTTAGAAATCAAGAGAAAGATAAATCTACACACCAATTTCATTATGTAGAAAACACACTACGTAAGAGAAGAAATAAAAGACACCCACAACATGTAGAGCTCTTAGGGAGAAAGAGAAAATTAATACAATTTAATGCACATAAACCAAGGAGAGAAAGATGTCGACAATTTCAAAGACTTCAGCTTCATTTTGACTGGGCGATCTGGGGTAACAAAAGTGGGCACAAGAGTTGTGCAGTGTGCAGTGTTGTTGTGTGTACCTAAGTGTTCAAGGTCAGATTCATAAGCCCCGGCAGAGTGGATATGATATGCCGCCCAATTAGACAAAACTATAGCTACTATAACTGGTAGTATGAAATCAATTCCCCCTGTTCCCTCCACCATTATTACCACCTGCAATTTCACAGCCCATAAAATGTCAATTTGATTTTAACAATACTATAATCCTTAGAACCATATGAAATCATCCCATTTGCATAATTTTGTTCCTTATTCCCACTACAATTGTAGCAATGCAGTAGCAAAGTCCTAATTAGCAACCCTAAACCCTAAACCCTAAATGGAAAGATTATCATGGTCCTGATCTCATAGTTGGCATTTTCACAGCACAGAATGTCATTGCTAGGATGCAGAACTAACCAAAGAAATGGAAGTGCGAAAAACACCACCCAACATTGCTGTTGCCCCTACTAGCGCATGGAGACCTGGTTGCACAGTGCCTCTAAACCCTCACAGAAATTGAAAGAGAGAATAGTCAGCAATTGAGAAAGCCATGTAACAAACAATGGGTCTTGAATTCACTTTCACAGAGAAAATTTCAGATCTCCATTACAAACCATGGTTTGCCCTTAGACATATTCCACATCCATCCATAAGAGAAAACAGAAACCAATAGACTTTTGCAACATTTTTCATCATTAAGACTGACTGAGGGGTTTCTTGAAGACTTACAAAGGAAAAAAGATTTCGTAAATACGCCCTAGACATGCCCCAAATGATGCACCAACCTGTGCACAAGACAACCATCTCAACGCTATTAGCTAAATAACGTATAAACACCCGTGTGAAAACTCCAGGATGAACTCTGGAGGGTTACCTGATATTTTGCCTTAACCCTAATAATTAATTACATAAACACAACTTGGGAATTCTTGTTTTCAGGGTTTGGGGTTCCTAGTACATACCATAATCGAGGGCATGAAAATGCCTCCTGGAGTTGCAATGCCGTATGCCAAAATGAATAGCAATAGAAATGACCCAGAATGAATTGCCAAGCTCGGTATGGTGAAAGGCGAGTTCTCTCCACCCACAAGTGCCAACAACTGCTGGATTGTCTGCTCCCATGAAAATCTCAATCAGTCTTCAATGGAACATATTCATTTCGTTTATATGTAACCAACCCTAATTTGTTTTGCCCATATATATGGCATCCTTTTTAAACTTTGAAATAAGAGTTAAAATTTAAAACCAATTTATTTGTCTTTACTATATATATAGTATAGTGTGCATTGGGTTGGCAAGAGATTTATATGGTAAAATATTAAAATATGAAATGGATCTATGTGCATATATATATATATATATATATATATGCAACTGAAATTGTTTTTTTTTAAAAAAAAACAACTATACCTGATGAGGTACGGAGAAAAATAAAGTGGCAAGGTCGTTGTAGTATGCTACACCTGTGTCCGTATTTACTTTTGGACATGTATATTGGAACCAGTATTCATCACCTTTTTGCCTATAGTGCACAACAAAATTCAATTTCCAGCAACAATTTATTAATTTTTATTCTTATTTCTAGATACAAGCTTGCAGCTTGCCAACAGTCAATTGAGTTTGATTGCTCTTTCTCTGTTCTTTAAATTTTTTTAAAAAAAAAATTAAGAAAAAAAATGTTCTTTTTGCATTTGTGAATAGAATTGACCCTTTTGTTCTTTTGAGAATAAGAAGGAAAAAACTAGGGAGGAAGCCCCGCAACCAAATTCTCAGTGGCACAAGGAGATCACAAAGTTTCAAAAGAACTCACTCGTCTTGCATTGGGAGACATTGCCCAAAGAAATGGGGCAGCAGAAATATGATGGCTACTGAAACTAGTGTTGCCAGACATGCCTCTATCACCCTGACACACACACACCCCATACAAACAAAAGAAAGTGAGATTAGAATTTGTTATTACCGTGTGTTGTTCAGCAAATTGCTGAAGTTCTAGAGCATGAAGTTTGTTGGTTGAAGGGAAGTGCTTATGAAAGAAGTGTGCGCTTTTGGAAGTCAAAAGTGAGAATGAATTCCAATAAAACCTTAAAGATTTGTGTCGTGAAGATGGTCGGAATTGGGAGAGCCAGTCATGGATATTATTGAGACATGCACCGAGGACACCCGCACTTAGGCTTGTCACCACAAAAAGGGGAATGTCTTGGAGGTCGAATTCTGGCTGTCCAAGAATAACCCCAATCCACATCAGTCAGAACAAATCCATGCAAAATTCAACATATGTAGATTCTGGAATCCGTAAACAGACCTTTTGAATCATAATGTATCCATTTCTGAATTTGTTGGGTACCAACAACACTTGTAATTTAATGGGTTTTGATGGAATTTCTTTTATCAACTAAAGGCATTATCACCAGTAGACACAAATCGTAGGGTTCATAGTTTGTAAAGGAGTTAAATTTTTGAAGCTATAATTGCCTTGATTTTGTGATTTCGAAGGATTGATGTATTGAGTTTTAAAGGCGTGAGATTTTAACCTGAAGACCATGGAATGAAATATTGCCTGGTAGTGATAAAGAAAATTGCCTGTATGGTCCCCACCATAAGTCACATTTAGTGAACTGAAAAAACAAAAAGAATACTACCAATTTCTTTTAAATGGTAAACCCTAAACCCTCCCAACACATAAAAGGTATGACAATTATTCCGTATGTCCCCTAAATAGCCTGAGTGGTATCAGTTTTACCCATACAAACTACAGTATTCAATTGCAGCAGATATGCAAGATAAGCACACACCGTTCATGAAGCCAAGATAAAACCATAGTTGCACATGATGTGCATAATAATGACCGCCACATTACCTGCGATTCCACAAACATGAAGCTCGTTGTGTCAAAGAACCGTTTGTTCATCAAATAAATAACTAAGTAAATTATATATATATAATATTCATAAGTACTGACAAAATTTCTCCATATATATATATATGATTCTAGTAATTTTTTCTCTAATTGTATTAACAGGAAGGGAATGGGATTAGGTTATCAAGGTTGAGTCACCTTTCTTGACCAAAAACTGGAGGCTTCCTCCAAGGAAAAGAGAACTCCACCAATAGGTGCCCCAAACGCTGCCGCCAAGCTGTATGTGACAGGCACTACTGAATGAGATGAGGATCCAAGTCCCTAGTTCAACAAGATCTAGGGTTTAGGGTTTACTACTTGTCGAGGTATGGTGAGAATGCCTCCATATCAAGCATTTTGTGGTCCCATTGTCCTCCTCTCTCTCTCTCTCTATATAAGGACTAAGTGACAAGTTCTGGAAACTCCTCTTGGTTGAGTTGACAGACTAACAAAAAGAACAAGAGCGTATTATTATGTGACAAACATTATTTATGTAATTTGCCAAATCCCTTAACATTTATTTATTCTTTGCTAATCCTCAAATTCTGTAACGCTTCTCAACTTCTGAATGTTGGTTTTTCAGGTTCTAGGCAGAAATACCCAGCTGCAGCTCCAGCTGAAATAAACTCTCGTCGGTCCCTATCATTGTAAAAATTCTGTATGATCACACAGCCAAAGAAATTAGCTTACATCAAACTTTAAGTTTAGGGTTTAGGGTAAACATCAAACTTTAAGCTTCCAGCCTACTGACTGTCTATGCATGTGCTAATGTACAATGTGCAAAACCCTAGATCTTTTATGCCTAGCATCTTTGTAAAGTTTGATGACCTTAAAATTGGTACCAAGTGGCAACAGGAGAGAAGGGGAGTAGCAGGGGGCAGATATGCATACAAAGGGCCAGTTTTGGGGCATAATTCCACTAATCCACTCCCAGCAATCTCTTGGTGATCGTGATGATGTGCCCTCTTTCGTCCTTAATGGAACTCGGCCATACATCCAAGTGAGAGATGATGCAATAGCAGCACCAATATGCACCAATGGTCCTTCTTGCCCTATCTAACCCATCCCCAAAAACTCCCAATTCCCATCTATTTTCTTAGAGAACACAGTACATTCCAAACTAGCCCTAAATCTCAAATGCTTCAATAAGTGACTCCCTTCTTTCTACATGGTACAAATGAGTCACCGTTTCTGAGTATAGTGCCCAAAAATCCCATCCATTGTCAACAACATGATTTTGACAATTGCAAAAAGAGGTCAGTCACAAGAAGATTCTTGTCCTCATGGACTAACACTCAATAAGTGAATGACAGTCAGAAATGGTGGAGGTTTACCCTAAACCCTAAATCCTTACCGGGAGGCCAGATGACACAGTGCAAATTGTCCCGAATATCTGCAACCAAAAGAGAATGCATAAATATATGAGGTGCAACTCAAAACCCAGTACTTAATTTGATCAATTGACACTCTTAAAAAGAAGAACACTCGCATCTTGATTGTCGGGTGCTGGTATAGCATGGACTCAAGAAATAACTACCCAGGACAATGAGGGTGAATAACCTTAGTGAAAAGAGTGCTGGGCCGGAAGAAGTCAGGAATATCATTTCCATTCAAATAAGCCATCACAAGTGTAACCTGCAAAATAGACCCAGAAATTATGAACACCATGAATATACTATTGACTAAGAGCAATTCCACCCATGCTCACTCTCTGGCCCTGCAACAGCATTTCTAACATCCAAGATTAGTTATTTACTTTTTCCCAACCACACCCATAAAACTGAAACTGGGACTGCAAAAGGTGGGAGACTAGTAATAGCAACCCACATGGACCAATCAAACCATCTGGCCAATCAACAACAAGTGTTAGGCTTTGCTGTGCCTTTTGCCAGCCTTGGTATCCTGTGCAAAAATGCTTCGCTAAAACCATTTTGCTCAGCCAAACAGGCAGGTTTTGACTTTTCTTCAACCAATCTTTGTTGTACAGTACACTTTTGGAGTTGCTCTAACTACACTTGACCTACACAGAAACGCATAGCCTTTTGTATGCACCTGTAACTAAATGGTTATGGTACCTCAGAATTGTTCTGAAGCTTGTGAAATGTGCTGAATTTTGTGATCACTATGACACTGCTCTGATCCCTGAATATGTAACCCTGAACCCAACTGAAAGAAAAGGGAGAGAGGTTCAAAATATTTGAGAGTCATTTACCCCTCCACCAGCAGCAGCCGGAGCCCAAAACATGACCAAGCAGCTTGACATCAAGACCAGCATAATGCCGAATGTTGCATATCCAAGAAAAGCAAGACCTAACCCATTTCCTATCATCTTTTGTGTCCAATCTTTCTGCACCGAATCAAAACACATGGAATCAATAATTCCCTTAACCCTCCATCCACTGATCATCTATGGTGTACAGTCTGCTAAACAGTACCTATGTGTTACCATGAGAAACGAAGAATCCATGAGGGATGAAACATACAAGCATGTTATGTTGTGGAAGGGTGTCAATATCTCTGAACAATAATAGTTCATATGAGAAAATTACTGCCCCTCATTGTCTAGACGTGTCATACCACGCTACTAATCAAATTAACATGGGTCTTTTCCTAGAACTTTGAGGGTAGAACTTGTTGTAAAGCTTTAGGGTTTAGGATCCAACGTATAATGATCACAGTTGAGCTTTGTGGCTTTAGAACCAAGCACCCCACAGTTACTTCCACTGGTGCAACTACATAATGCCAATATTGAAGGATGAGAGTTATACCTTAAAAGTGACGAGAACTTCTTGAGATGATTCAATGATATAAGCAACCACACCTGAACACATCACCAGATTTTCACATTTTAGGGTGATTACACCTACACTTCCCAGTCAAGTATTGAAAATTGTGGAGAGTGGACATGGCTTTTGTGTGATCAGATTTGAAAATGGGTGCCACCTAGTAACAAGTGATCATGGGTATGGTAGTAACTCACCAACAAGAATTCCAATAAGAATTGTAATGGTCCATTTTGCAAGAGTAACACCTGTGTACCTGCTAAAGACAAAAGCTGACTATTATTGTTGTGCTCCTCAACATGAGCAAAAGCTTCCATTCTTCTCAAAAAGGATGTAAAAAAACCCAATTCACCCATTACTCTATTTCCACACTGCACAGTTGTGATCCTATTGCACTGAATAGAACCACTTGAGATAAACCCTAGCTAATGATAACCCTCTGACAGGAACCTCAATTACACAGCAATGTTGATGCGGCACAAACAGGGTTCTGCAATTTATGAAGGTGGCTTCTAAGAGGGGAACATTCAATAGAAATTTTAAGAGCAGAAATGAGAGCACAGAAGAGGAAGCAAGCACCCATAGATTTTCCTGGACTGTTGCCTTCGTTTCTTCTTGGCATAGACAACACTATGGATGGGTTCATAGTCAAGGCTTTCGACACCAAATTCTTCCTGTTGTTGCTGGGATTCATGTAACTCATCAGGGGTGTCATTCAAGGTGTCATCATTGCCTAGATCCATCAGCAATGGCACCTCGACCTCCATATTTTCCCACATCTGCACAACAATCAGTTGTCATCCCAATTTCTCATCCCATGTAGTGTGTGTGATTTTTTCTTCTGGTATGTCAAATCTACTACACTGATCAGCTGATAGACACATCCCAGACACATGGGAAAACAGGGACTCATAGTATGTGTGGGTCGAAACAATACTGAGAAATGAGCAGCATCACAAAATTTACTAGAACTTTCCATTTACCTCTCTTACACCACTTCTAGGGCTCAAAATTGCAAACCGAGAGGAAAACTAACTTTCAAACTGAGCTCATAAACTCCAATTTGAGCATCCAATTCTCTCACTTTTGAGCTTAAGTTGTGAACTCAAAGTGCACCTTCAAAGATACCCAAATCTCAAAAATGATCCACAAAAGGCCTAAAAGAAAGCCTGCCAATCTTCGTAGCCCCTCCTCACCAAAGGGATAAAGTTCCAAAAAGAGAAATACACATCCTGTTTTTAGTACCCAAACCAGCTATGGAGTCGAAGTAGGAAGGAAAGAAATAATCAACCAAGTCCAAACCACAAGCTCAATCCCATGATCAGCTTCACAAATGGAACAATGCTGCAGAGAAGGTAAGAAGAAAATTTCGGTTTTCGTAGAGAAAAACAAAAATCCCACCTTGAGCAATAGATTGGTTTTTCAAAACCCAAGAAAGATGCACAACCCCAGACGAATTTTGTGCAAACACCCACCCTTGCACTCTTGCACAACCTGGAGCTGCATCAGAGCCTGGAATCAATCAATCTACTCAAGCAAGCAAGCAAGCACGCAAAGCTGCCAGCTTCTTCTTCCCCAAATCTGCCCAAAAAAAAAAAAACAAAAAAAAACAGGGATTGATGAAGAAGATGCTCCCAGGCACACACACAAATGGAGGAGTTAAATTGCCAAATGTAATGGCAAAGTTGTAGAACTGAGAGAGAGATTGGTAGACTTGGATGAAGCAAAAGACGGACACATTTTTCAATGTGCTATTTTCCTATTTTGGCAAAAGAAAAGTCCATAGTAAAAGGGGGGAGGGAAACCCAACAAATACTCCATGTCCGAAAAGCTCACAACAACTTTCCATTCCCCCAAAATTCTACGCCAGTTTCGTATCCAGTCTCGAAGGTCAAGATGCATGCCGGCTTTGGCTCAGCAAAATAACTGGGTTTGCCCCCAGCATTTCTGCACAGGATGGAGAGACTGGTAAAAGGCGCAGCACAGTCTAAAAGCAGGTTAATTGGCTAGGTAGTTTCGATTGGTCCAGGTGGGTTTCTATTAGTAATCTCCCACCTATTTACAATCCCAGTTTCAGTTTTACAGGTGGTACTAGTACTCTCCCACCTATTTACAGTCCCAATTTTAGTTTTAATGGTGGTACTAGTACACTCCCACATATTTGCAGTCCCAGTTTTAGTTTTATGGGTTGTACTAGTACTCTCCCACCTATTTGCAGTCCCAATTTTAGTTTTATGGGTGCTACTAGTACTCTCCCACCTATTTGCAGTCCCAATTTTAGTTGTATGGGTGGGGTCAGAAGAAAAGAAAAAGTAAATAACTAAACTTGCATGTAAGAAATATCTTTGCAGGGGCACGTACTGAGCACCGCTGGAAATGCTGTTAGCAGGCAGTCAAATCCTGATCCTATTTGGCCTACGTTACAAATAATGACAATAATAGCATGCCCTGTACTTGACGTCAGCTGAAGATTGCGTAAAACTCAAACCCTATCATGACTAGATTTGTGTTCTTTTTTTCAAATTTCTGAGGTAGGTGGAGTAGGTAGATTGGCAATCATCCACAAGAGGGCATAGCCAAATTTGGCTAAACGTCATAGAGAGAGAGTACAGTAGAAAAGTTTAGGAATCATGCAACAGTTTGGTGACATGTTACAATCTATTGTCTAAATATGGCAACTTCAAAAAATAAAATAAAATAAATCTTCATAATGAGAGAGAGGGTCAATAGACAGATAGTAGCAAGTTTGGACTTCAGGGTTCTTTTTTTTTTTTTTCAAATGTTGTGATGTAGCCGAACTGGTGATCATCCCCCAATAAAATTTAGCCAAATTTGGCTATTGAATAAATATGAAAGTAGAAAATTTTAAGAACCCTTTTTATGTATTTGGCTATCTTTTGAAACCCATTGTATAAATCTGGTGATTTTTTATTTTAAAAAATCAAAATCTGGAGTATTAGGGCCAATTTTGGAACAACAATCCTTTATATGTGTTGAAATCATATTTTCCAAGTTGCAAAATGAAAAAAAAAATCTCCAACAGAGAAAACATTAGTTAGTGTGTGGGAACCACCTAGAAGGAAATTTAACCAAATTTGGCAATAAGTGAAATATGAAAGTTTTTTATTTTAAAAAATCCTTCTATATTCTTGGCTACCACCTACTGGAACCTATTGTGAAAAATCTGGCAAAATTTGTTTTCCTTTGAAATATGGCGAATTTGTGACAATTTTTTGTGAAAAAACCTTTCTATAGGTCAAAATCATATTTCTCAGGTTTTTAAAATTTTAAAATTAAAAAAAATTAAATTAAAAATAAAATAAAAATTATTGAAATTTATAAATAAATAAATAAAATTTAAAAAATAAAACACCCATAGCAACTTCAGAGAAGCATCTCTCAGATTTTATTGAAGTCCAAACATGTGTTTATGAGGTGTTTACAATGGAAGACTCTAGCCCAGCAGCACATGTTGGAAAGGCATCATCAATTCATCACCTAGGCTCCAGGCAGATTGGGTAAGTAAGTAAATAAGATCCAAAAGCTTGGAAGCAGCTCTGGAAACTTCTTCTGAAAAAGTTGGGGTCCATGAGTAATAATAATAATATTTGAATGTCAGTAAATAAATAAATAGATAAATAAATAAATAACTACATGTTTTCATGTTTGCTTTGAATTTTGTTTTCGGGACATTTTGACACAAAAAATTTGGTGTCCAAAGTGGTGCAATTAGGGCAGTGTTTTTTTTTTTCCCTTTCAATTTTGTGATGTTGCTGAAATAGCAATCAATCGTGCACTAGATGAATTAGCCAAATCTGGCTATAAAAACAAACTATGAAAGTAAAATTTAAGAGAATTCATTTTGTCTTTTTGGCCACCTATTGGGACTTCATAAATAATTAGGAAAAATTTTAGAATTTTATTTTTTAAAAAGTTGGCAACTAAAAAAACAAAACCCACCACAGAAAAAAAAACTCTGGATGATAAGGAGCCATGACTCGTTTTAATGGCCCTAAACCCCAAAAAATGATTTAAAAAATGCCAATTTTGACTTTCAATAACTTACTAGACCATACAATAAGGAGGAAAAGAGGATTTGAAAAAACCCACACACAAGCTGGAATTTAATATAGAAATTGGCAAAGTGGAATTTTTCTGAGTGTTTCTTTTTTGGGCGAATTTTGACACCATGACCAAAAAGAAAAAAAAGAAAAAGAAAAGTGCTGTTTAATTAATGCAAAGGCTTTTTTCCTTTTGCCTTTTCGGGTGAGAAAAAATGGCCACAAATCACCCGTCTTTTGATCAAAATACCCTGGAATTTTCCATATTTTCTTAGGCGATAAGGTTCCTTCCAGCAGCTAGCCAACCTAAGGCAGGAATCTTAAATAATAATTTTTCTACTCTCCTCTCTGACATGTCTGTATAGCCAAATTTGGCTAAATGTCTTCTTGTGTACAAATGGGTATGCCACCACCACCTACCTCACAAAAGTGAAAAAAAAACACAAAACCCCTGATTCCTGTTCATACTGTTAAAATGTTTGTTAGCAACTATTCAAACTATGGAGTACCTTATTTATTTTATTTATTTATGCATGCATTCATTCCACAAGACTGGGTGACTGGGTCAACTAATATAACACACATTGTTCATGCCCGTGCCGCAACTAATTAACATGAGTTACAATATACATTAAAGCTGGCATTGCAGAGTGAAACCCTAAATTATTTATTAGGTTTCATCTATAAATTTTTGTTTTTCGGATCAAAGGTGTTGTTGTTGTTGTTGTTGTTGGTGAATGAGTCTCAAAAGGTTCCTGAACACATAAGTCCAAAAGGGTGGGAGAGGGGAGAGGAGAGCTACCTCTCTGCCTGGAACCAAGCAGGCACGCCGCACACTTTGAATTGAGTTTGCCAAGTTCGGTTATCTGTCTGCTACTGGAATTCATCCAGAGGTGTTTTTGTTTTTGTTTTGTTCTTGCCAAAAGGATTCTCGATTTAATACTATTTACTCAAGTTTGAACATGTGCAGCTAGCTACATGTGCCTGAAAAACACATGTCTCTTATTAGGGTAGCTCGCTGGCTCAGTTTTGATGGTGAGCTTATGGAACGAATACATGCTCTTTCTGGCAGATGACAGCTCTTTCATCTTAGGTCTTCTTTGTTTTCTCTCATTGTCATTATTTTGTAGTCATGAGTCCTCTTTTGCATAGAATTTTTACCTGATTTTTGTTGATTGTTTGCTTTTTTTTTTTCCTTCTTTGGGTTGAGTCTACTATTGATGGATTGTTCTTGAAATTCTTGAAATTTTAATCTGGGTTGGTTTTGAGTTCTGGTTGTGAAAAATCAGTGCCAGTTCGGGTCTAGTTTCATGTAACCTAAATTGGAACAAATTATTGATTGTTGGTTAACTTATAGTTAACTCTCAGTTCCAGTCTTTTTTCATCGAGAGAAGTCTGGGTTTCAGTTTATAGTTGGAAATGAAGGTGGAAATCTTGTGTTTGGGTGTAGTCTGTAGAAAATGGTTTCAGTATTGGAACCATTTCACCCCCTATCCCCTCTTTTAGTGGTATCCGCAAAGTAAAGACATTTTATTAAATCTCAGTATGAAATGCTAAAACTCAGCATTTAATGCTCGAGGTTTGAGACTAATTATAGTAGTTGTGCAGTTAGAAGCAGTGAAATTATATGTAGCAACAATGGAGGCGCTCAGGAAAAAGGAAAGACAGGATGAAACTCAGTTAACGACCAAAATTGATGGTTTTTCGAGTTTCATCCCCCCTTGAATGCTAATATACTTTTCTGCAGGTTTTATTTAAAGTCTCACCCTATGAATGACCAAACTCAGGGTTGTGGTGTTGTGTTTTTTTTACTTTACAGATAACTCTAATGCCTTAAAAATTGTTTACATGAAAACACCAACTATTTGAGTACTATTTATGTGGGGCATAGAACAAATAATGGGTGAGTTGGAGATCACAGACAAGTACTTGAATTTGTACGACAACTTAAAACCAATCATCTACCTATAAAATTCGATCTATCGATTGGCTTTTCAAAAAAAAATCGATATACCTACTTTACAAATCTAAATTTAATTTAATAGTTGATTTTCAAAGTTTTGATTTCAAAACTAACAAAAAGACTAGTTCCACACTCTCCGATTCTTGTGCCAATTCGACCTAAGGAATGTTAAAGTAATAGGGCAGCTGGGTCACAAGAACCTGAACCTTGAATTTAACACTTCAACCTGTGAAACCTGCCCACATTGGTAAATTTTAGTGTTGACCAATTCCAGAATGTAAACTGGTTCTGAGATTGGTTTGGTTTGAGGTTACTTTATCTGTAGGTTCTAGTTAAGGTTTAGTTAACCGGAACCTTAACCCGACCATGTTATCAACCTCCTGCTCCAACCAGACCCCGGCAACCACTCGCTTGCTAGAATTGGAATGTGAACAGAATTATTATTATTAGAATCCTTATGTACTGAGGTTATGATTTTTTGAAAATATTTTTTGAAAAATGTAAGAGTTAGGATGTAAAATTCCAATATCACAAGATCAATTTTAATTTTAATTTTAACTATTTGTATAATATTGGTAAATACAAAATTTTTGACTGTAGGGCTTACCATAGTTAAGGTGGAACTAGACCCAATTCTGAACCAGACCATGTTTGTATAATACTGGAGAAATTTGGGAATTTGAAAAACCCCCTCTTCAAAACCACATCAAAAAAATTTCTAGCAAATTCAAAAAATTGATGCAACCAAAAACAAAAGGTTTGCTTCAATTTGAAACCAAATTAACCTTTAATTGACATTTGTCCAAAAACAATCCCAATACAAAAGTCGGACCAACCCTCACAAAATGTTCTCTTAAAAGACATGAATTTTGTTGGAAGTTTTAAAATCCAACTTGGTAGAGCTGTAGAGGACTTCGAGCTGAATTCTAAAATTTAGGATTTAGTTCAGATAATGAAAATCCTCACCATTGAAATTTTATTTAAATACAAATGGGACATCGTAAGTGTGAAAAAGATGGTATGACATCAGTCCCTTATATACCATAGGGGTATCAGTCTTTACCATAGGTCCACTGGAACCTTTAAGGGTTAAAGGTTCTATTTAAAAACAAATAGGTAATTGAACTATACCAGTTAATACCGGAGTTTATACTAGGTAATAGTTTGGGGACTAGGCCTCCATTGAAACCTGTTTGTGCAAATATTTGTGCTAAAGAAAGGCATGATTTGCACAAGAAAAACATGATTTGCACAAGGATTCTCAATAGTTGAAAGTTAGTGGCAGTTTTCAGAGCCCGGCCAGGGTGAATCAGCCACCCTCTTGCTACCTTCAACTTTTTTGAGCAAGGACTCAAATTAGGTAGTGGCCAAATTAATTAAGCCTGAAAAATGTTAGATTTGAACTCAGAGACCCTGACTTAGTCTAAGCACGGGATATTTGTAATATTTTAAAATATTTTAAATGGTTTGGTGACTTCTTCCCCTAAAGACCTGCCAAAAGAAATTTGGTGTTACGGGAGAAAGGATTCTAAAATGGAATCCTACATAATTCAAGATTTTGCGGTGGCTGGTAAATGGGCACTGCAACTCTGTGCACCTGGAAAAAGAGTGTAATAAATGTGATCTGACTGCTGCTCAGTGTTTCTCATTGGCCCATCATAATGATGGTGGTTTGCTATTAGTAGTTCCCCACCTGTTTGTTTGCTGCACTAGTTTTAGTTTTGCTGGGTAGGGTTGCAAAAAAGTAACTAACTAACTAACTAAATTGGGATTTGAATACTACAATTGGAGGGCCACATACTAAGCACCACTGGAGATGCTCTAAGACCCTCCTCTGAGGAGGGCATTACGAATAGAGGGACCGCACTCAGCTCCTGCCTTGTGCTGCCCCTTCTTCTGGTAATGGCTTCTTCCAAAGGCATTGATTGCCCTCCACTTTTGTCTCTGAGCCAAGCGAGGAATCCATGAAACATGAAGTGGGCAAGAAAGCACTGATTGCTTCAGAGGAATCTATTCAAGTCAATTCCCATCTATTTGAGCATTGCACATATGGGCTGCTCTAAAGTGTTTTAAACACGAGCATTACCATTTGGCTTCTTTTATGCATAGGGTCCAAATTGGTTGGGGAGAGCCGGCTGACTCAAGCAACTCCTCCATGCTGGTCTCCATATCGTCACATGTGTATACGACTGATGGATCATTGGATCTAATATTGGACGGTCAGATTTTTACTATGGCTATTGTATGTATAGGGTAAGGCCCTGCTATCAGGGAATTAGGGAATTAGTGTATTTATAGGGCAAATTACTCTTTGATGGAAGTCAAATTTGTTGTGATTGGAAACATTTGTCTATGCTCGAGGTTCTGTTAGGAAGCGACTTCATAGACCTTAACTATGCAAGACTAACTGTCATGGTACCTTTACAACTTGGGAGTTAATTAAATTATTTTTAAAAAGGTCAAATTTTCTAAAAATTATGTGTTTTGAAGTGTTGAAATTTAATGAAATTGCAACGGAAGGCAAAATACAAAAAATGGCTGAAACCCCCCAGAGCTTCTTGCTTCAAGTCAATTCACTTGTAGAGTGCGTATCCAATCATTGACAACATTTTTTTTATCCTATACTTTTGGTGGAAAATTATGTGTCCTCAATTTTGCAAAAGGAAGCAATAAAAATGTTCTGTACTCTACCTTCGTCTTGGTCAATGCTCAAAAGGTTGTTTAAAACACAAAAAATTAACACCATGTTCAAAGCATCATTTCACCAAAACCTCCATTGCTTGAATAATAAGAGGATCAAAACATGAAGATTAATGAGATATGTTCCATCGAATATGGTTTTGGTAAAATGGATTCTACCATTTTATCTCCCTCATCATTTTGTGAAATGTTTTTCCTTTGTTGCTCACCACCCAAATAACACTAAGTTTCAAGTTCCAAAATGCCCAATACATGGAGCCCAATGAAAACTTTGCAATGGGCAACTCATCCCACCAACCCAAAGTTTAGTACCACCTCACCTCCAGAGGTTTCCACACTGACCATATGCAAACAATAACCTACCATGGATGGTGATTTTTTTGGGGGCAGATTTTTACTATTTTAGGAAACAGTCTGCAAGAACTTGAAATTTGTGTTTTTTCAGTGTAAAATATGGATTTTCAACAAAAAACAATTGCCACTTTTTTTTAATTCAAAATTTGTGTTGGGCACAACAAATACAATTCATTCATAGTTCTTGTTAAGAGAATGAGGAGGGAGGATTATAACACTAGTGGTTGTAACAATTAGGTAGGGAAAAACTATGGTTCCCATTCATCAAATGCAATCACCCTCAATGGATCCATGAAGTGTAATGACGCCTTGTGCAAACTACTTGTTAGAAAGTACAAGCTGCTGGACATAAAAGATTTTAAAATATCTGTAACATTGGCACATGACAAAAAAAAATTAATGAATTTTCTGGATCTGAAAAATATAAGACCCATATCAAAATTACATATCTGAAACTGCAAAGAAACCTCCACTTTAACACTTTGAATGTGCAGTTGTCACCTCGTAAGAGTCACTCACAAAGTAGGACCATACCCATCATGTTAGTCTTTATATTAACACTTTTAAGACACATGTGGTGTGGAATATGTGTAACGTCCTCACAAAAACACAACAAATATAATTATTTGTCATTCTATAGAGAATTTTCCACATATATTCTTCACAATAGTTGGACAAGTATTCAATTCTAATCCATAAGTTTTTCTGGCAAATTAAGAGTGCAAAATTGAATCCTCTAGAGCCAGCTTGAGATCCAAGAAAACGTATATACATGAAAGTCAAGGGTGAGAGTCGGCATGATTCACACCTTGCAACCTTTGATGTAGTTGATGGTAGAAATATCGTGTTCGGAGCAATAGGACCCAACTGATAAAACACCCAAAAAGACACACAAATGCAAGAATGATGAAAGTTAGGCGGAAGCAGTGAGCTCCATGACAGAGCAGAGGCCCTGAGTCTTGGACATGCATTAGGACTCCCCAGCTCTCCGTTGTATGCAAACCATGCTCCTTCTTTGCTTCAATATCATAAAGGTATCCTGCAACTCTAACTGATAAGATGTATGTACCAACTGGACTTGCCAATCCTAAGCTGTTGAACAGTGTTCCAAAGTGGTTAAGACCAAAAAATTCAGAGGTTATTGCTAGCATGAGCGACCACTGTGCTCCATAGCATAGACCCACAATGATGGACCCTACATAAATTGATCCTGGAAAAGCAAAAGCCATCACAATATGCCCACCACACAGTACTGCCTGCACACATAGCTTGATGTCAGTGCCTTCAGGGTGGGTTTATCATCTCAAAGCTTGGTGGTTCCATCTTTTGGAACTGATAGGTAAAGAAACATACATGGATACATACACAAACAAACATGTCAAAAGACTCGCTCACCAGAGATAGTGCCAAGGAAAATGGTCTCGGTATGTCTTTGGAATGGAGGAGCAGCTCTGAAATAAATCCTCCTCCAAACCGACCAAAACAGTTCCAGATGTTCAGTAGTGCGACAAGAGTGTTGATTTGGACTTGTGTGTAACCCAAAGACAACCCAATTTGGCCCATGTTATCCATGGCTGTTGTTCCTGACCCCAGGGAACACACCATGACCATAAACAGCAACCAGAAGTCAAGTGAGCAAATAGCTTCCATCACTGTATGTTCTTCTCCTCTGTCTGGTTTTTTCTTGGCATAGTTTTTGCCTGCCAAAAAGCACAACAACATCAACAAACTGTTGTCAGGCTCATCATCACCATCTGTTGAATTCTATGATACAGTTTGTGAAGCCAATGAGATGAGGACCATAAATTCAACAATACATAGACCATCCTGTCAAACTTCCATTGAGTCTTTGAGTATCCTTGCCTTTCGAACTACATGAATTTCTCAGAAAGGATGATGCACAACTGCTGAAGTTATGCTGCAAAATGGAGTTAAGGGCTAAGAGCAATTCCACTTGTGCTCAGTATGTGAACCTGCAAATTAAAATTGGATGAAGAAAAGTCAAAACATGTCAGTTTGGCTCAGCAAAATGGTTTTGGCCCAGCATTTTTGCAAAGTTTGCTGACATTGGTAAAAGGCACAGCAAAGCCTAACATCTGCTGCTGACTGGCTAGATAAATTTGATTGGTTTCGATGGGTTGCTATTTGTAGTCTCCCACCTATTTGTGGTCCCAGTTTTAGTTTTATCGGTGTGGTTGGAAAAAAGTAAATAACTAAACTCGGATGTGAAAAATATTTTTGCAGGGTCACATACTGAGCACCACTGGAGTTGCTCTAGCTGTTGCACCAATGTTCAAAACTTCATCACTGCACAGTTTTTGCAATAGCAGAGAATGTACACCCTAAGGCTTGATTGCCCTGTTGTTACCAATTATGGATCAAAGTGATAACCTAACCATAAAGGGTCATCATGTACCTCATCTCTCTATCATGTGTTCCACAAATGCCAATTTCTGAAAAAAAACGTGACCTGCACAACAAGAGTTGACTACCAGGAATGAATCTGCATGTCTGTATCTTCATAAATCTGAGACTTTCCACCTCAAAAGGGCTTACACCTATTTACAATAAGAGTTCCACTAGGATCTTAAGAAGTACATTAACCACATGTCAAGAATCCTCATTTTCATGACAATCACTTAATTTGTAGGTTTTCAAGACACTGTTGATGGTGTCCCTCGAGTTGCTTTTTTTTTCTTTGTGGGAGGATATGCTTATAAGAGGATGGAAAAGCTTACTTGTTAAGCCAGCTTCTAATGGAGAAGGCTGTTTTGGCTGTCCTGTAGAAGGAATTGAGTTATTGTTGTGCCTGTTGTTGGATTGAATTTGAGTTTTGTCACTATCTTCAAGATGATCATACCCTTCTTCAGTCAAGTCTGCTGCCACAAACCCAGATTGCTCCTGGCTATGAAACTGTGAACCGGAAGAAGAAATCAAGTTTCTGTGCTCATCAGTAAACAGAGGCTCCTGAAGTGTTGTTGGCTGCTTATAATAGGATGCAAGCTCAGAACGGACAACAACTCCGAAAGGGAGGAAAACAAGAACAAAAATGATAAGACATGCTATTACCAGCATTGTCAAATGCCCTAACTGCACCACATTCTGCAGTATGATAACCCCCATGAGAAAACCTCCCAAGAGAAATGAAATCACTAACAACAGATTGAAGTTGGAATCTTCCTCCTCCTCATGATCTCCTTGCACTCTAACGGCAGCAGCAGGAGGTATGGGCCTTATGACTCCCATAAACAGCAGGGACACCAAAGCCGGCAGCCATGAGACCATGAGGAGAAAAGACTGTGGATCACCAGGGTACAGAACATAGAACAGCTGTGTCATTATAGCAGCACCTAGTGCCACAAACCCCTGCATGACATTCCATGGAGAGATTTCCACAATGAGATTGTGTAAGGAGTTATGCCCTAGAGTATGGTGGTCACAACTGAGAGAGCTTGTTGCCTGACTGGCTGCCTCACTGTCTCCTGAATGAATTTCTGTCAAGTAGGAGTTCTGCTCATACATATAGCTGATGAAGTGAAGAAGATGAAGGAAGTATGCACTCTGCATGGGGATGTGGCTGTATACTACAAGAGAATGTGGTTTTTCTCACACAAAAAGCCATGGATCATGACACATGTGTGAGGTAAACTTTGTGGTTTCATCTATTACCTAAACTATTGATCTTTATGCTGCCTTAACTCTGTATGCTCACATATCCCCTATTGTTTAGACCTCTATGAATTGAGTGCATCTTTATATTAGCATTTGTGCAAACAAACACAACGCACTTGCAATTTATTAGATGTTAGCCGTATGAATATTGAACATCCGATGTTATTGATTGCATCTTGTCAAATGTTAGTAAAGAACCTTTGTTCCCGTGCGAACTATAATTTGAAAATTTGGAAAGCAATTATCATGCTCTTCTTGTTTAACAATCGCCTCCTTGGTACAATATGCAAATATGTAATCATCTTGTAGTGGTCTAGTAATCATCCCATCAGATTTTGGCCAAAGACAATAACAACAATGCATGCGGCAGGCGAAGAAGAAAAGCAAACAAAGAAAGAAAGAGAAAGAAAGAAAGATGCAAATTTACCTTCAAGAAGCCGATGACAATACCCCTGTTGCTGGGGAAGATTTTCAGACAAGTAACGACAACAGCCGTGGCAGCGAAAGTCGAACTGTTGGTTCCCACATAAAGAAAGACACACATTTGCCATAGAGGAGGGCGAGCAATCCGAGCAGTGATAGCAAGCCACATCATGAAGTACCCGAACACATTTTGCATTGCACCAATGGCGAGCACCATCCATGGCCATGGAAACAAATCGTAGAGCAACCCGGACACAATTCCCACAGCGCCTCCCAAGGTTTTGAACACCGCTAGCGTATTCAAAGTTTCCTGGTTGTAATCCATTGCCAGTTTCAAGCTCTGTGAGTAGACACCGAAACAGTAGGCTGTTCCATAGGTGCTTTGAATCCAGATTCCTGCCACTACTACAAACCACCTGCTCCTCAACACTTTTGTTGCCAACATCGTCCAGACTCCTCCCATAGCTTTCCTTCTAACAGATCTCGATGCTTTCTCAAGCTCTCAAGTAAAATCACAAAATTGAAACAAAACAAACAAGGGGTGTGTGTCACACTGTGACCTTGCCATTTACACTGCAAAGTATCTTAAGGCAAAAGAAGAAGAATTATGGAAACTCAAATATTTCACCTTTGCAAAAACATAATCTTCCAAAAAAGATCCTCTAAAAGAAACCAAAATCCTTCAACATATCATAACTCTAACACTAATCTCAAGTTTCAACACAAGCCAAAATATATCATCTTTCCAAAAACCTCACATCAAAATAGAGCTACTAACCTAGGGGCCAAAAATCCCTTAAGCTACTATGCTCTATAATGAATCTAAACACACAATATCCAAGTTGCCTACCAAGGCAAGGCCAACAATAAGAAACCTGCTCTTGTTGGAAGGGGAAAGGGCACCTTTTTAAAGGAGAAATTGAGGGAATAGCTAGCTATGTTGTTGTTGAGGTTTTGTTGTAACATCTAGCCAAGAGCAAGCAACCTTGGGGTTCCTCTATTAGTTTATTATTGTCTTCTATTTTACTAGTGTGAACCTGATGCATAATGCACCCATCAAGTAATAATTGTCACAGAAAATAAAACCCATCGAAAAAAAAGCAAAACAAAACAAAACAAAGGTCCAGGCAGTTTAACTGACACAAAAAAACAAAACCCATCCAAAAAAAAAACAAAAAAACAAAGGTCCGAACAATTTAACTGACACAAAAAACAAAACCCAAAAAAAAAAAAATGTTCAAACAATGCCTGAAAACTGTCCGGACAGACGGACTTGTAAATTTAATATGTAAGATTGGTGTATTAGTGGTGTCCTTATTTGTTATGTTCTTTAGTGACATGTGTTCTCGTGCTTTTATTTGCCTTTTACTTCTTGTGAATGGGTTCCCATCATGGACTGTTCTTTTTTCTTTATACATGGTTTTTCTTTCATAAATTATTGCATTACTAACCTTGGAAGCTTGGACACATGTTCTGTCCAATAGTAACACTAGAGTAGCTTGGCAACTTCAACATATGTTTGTCAATTGATTATATATATACATATATATTTCAACAAATGGTGTATTCTCAAATATTCCATCAAAATTTTTATTTTTCTTCAGAAAAAAATATTTCTGAATTTTATTTTCTTTGAAAATTTTCAACATTTCTGAAAATAATATAATTAGTAGTATTGAACTGGCCCAGGTACTACAGTAATTCATTTTTTGAAAATTAAAATATTCTTGAAGATTCAATATTTTCCCTTTGCAAATCTTTGTTATTTGGAATTTTTCTTTACTCGACAGATATCCTTCTGGTACCTGTCGAGTATTACAGTTAAAGCGTTTAAAAAGATAACATGGGTACCTCATGTACATCAAGGCGAGAAAGCTGGTAGGGGGTCTTACTCCTCCTAAATCCTTATACTTATGCCTACTATTGAGGGACCTTATGCCTATCACATTACAATTTATGAGCAAATTTGAGACAAGTTGTCTTTACTCTTGCTCCTAAAAATTGTAATAGGCACAAGGTCCCTCTCACTCCTAAATAGTAGGCACCTTGTCAAGAGGGGATGGATATTCATGAATATAAGGTGCCTTTCAAATAGGTATACAAGATACTCATGAGCTCCAACCAACTTTTGGAGAAATGAGTCACATTTATTCCTTTTTGTTATCATATAATTCATTTCTAAATGTTGCAAAATGGGCTTGTGGACACAATAAAAGGCATGTTTTTATGATACGGAAATTTGGGTTGTCACTTGCCTTTTTGTATTATGATTAATTTTTTAAATGAAATTTGTTTGATAAACATACAAATAATTAGCTTCAATTCTTTTGGATATTATTAAAATGAGATTTGAAAGATTATGCAAGAATTGATTAAAATAAAACACATCAATTTTTAAATAAATATAGAATGAATATAATTTTTTTTTTGAAATATAAATGTTTTTAATCAATTTGATGTTATTTTAAAAACTTCAACAAAGGCTTTGATGAAGATTTAATAATCAAAATCATAATGAAATTAATTTTTAATTGATTAAAAAAATTGTATTATTGTTGTTTTTTATGTCATAAAATTTTAGTATTGCCCTAAGATAGTAGACATGCATGTATGATTTTAGGTTTTACCAAGCATGCATGGGGTAAACACAACTAGTTTATAAAGTTGGGTTAGGGTGCAATGAGGTTTATAAGTGAAAATTTAAGGAGAACAAAAAAGTTGAGGTTTTTATTTTTTATTTTTTTCACATGTTTGTTTTTTATTATGGGGTTTTAATAGGTATAATGAGTGAATAATTCAATTAGATTGAAAGAATTGCAAGTTGTAAGTGGAGTTTTTAAAAAAAGGATAGGAATTCTTTTTTTCCTTTTCCAAAGGAGTTTTTTTTTAAGGGATTGGGAGAAGTGAATTTTATTTGGGATGGGGACTAACCCAAAGGTTTGTTTCTTGGGTGGCATGGGAAGGAAAAGTTTGGTTGATTCTCAAGGTAGGAAGCTGAGATTTTTAAAAAATTCAAGCAATTGTTTTTTTGTGGTGTCAGATGGGGCAGTTGGAAAAAGGTGGTGGGTCAATTTATTTTTCTTTTTTTGTCTTTTGTGACATGGTGATTTAATGAAGATTTTTTCTCAAAAGAATATTTTATAAAATTAATATCTTTTTTTTGGAAATGGAACAAATTCATCACAAAAAAAATTATTTAAAAAATTTAACAAAAAGAACAAAAAAAATTTGTTTAAAACCGAACATTTCATACATCCAACCAAAAGGGGGGGGGATCAATTTTGACTTTTTTATGTGTCTAAATTTTTTATGTACATGATAAAAAGTTGATGTTTAACAAATAATAATAATATATTTGAGTGAAAATGAAAATAATGGTTAAATAGTGTAGAAAAATTTAAGGTTTATGTATTAATATCTTTCAAATCTAGGTTGAAATATTTAAGGTTTGGGTGTAAGCATGAGGTGCATAATTAAAATTCATAAAATGCCAAGGATATTAATGTCTTGTTCATTATTAGACCATAATTTAGTTGCCAAACCATGGCTCACCAATATCCATGGTTAATGGTAAATATCTACCACAGTTAAATTATTGAAAGTTAATAATTAAAATTCACAAGATGCTAAGGGTATTGATGTCTTGCTCATTATTAGACCATAATTTAGTTGCCAAACCATGGCTCACCAATATCCATGGTTAATGGTAGATATCTACCACAATTAAATTATTGAAAGTCAATAATTAAAACTCATAACATGCTAAGGGTATTGATGTCTTGTTCATTATTAGACCATAATTTAACCACCAAACCATGGATATGAAATTTTATTATTAAGTTGAAATCTACCATAATCAAAATTACTTAAAATCAATACAAAGTAAAAAAAAGGTTTAGGGTTAAGTTTAGAGTTAGGTTTAGGGTTAAGTTTAGAGTTAGGTTTAGGGTTTAAGTTAGATCTTTGTCCCATATAAATAAACCATTTTATGTTTGTTGCCCTTTTCTATTCACAACAAGAACAATGTGCTTAGTTTAAACTTTTAACATTTGTTGATTTTTTTTTATTTCTTTTGCAAATGTGTGATTTTGTAAGTGTATATTTTACCAAGTATGTGTTTTGCAACTATTAGTTTTGTCAAGTGCTATTTCATTTGTTTATTGTCAAATTCATTTCAATTTTTATTTTTATTTTTTTTTGCATAATGGCTATTGTTCTATTTAAAGAAGCTAAAGTAGTTATGATGGATGGCTTGGATTTTGGAATTAAAGATGTTGCATTTGAGGCAAATGTGCTCAATTGGTATGGCACCTTTGATCGAATTGCAAATAAAAGCATGGAAGATCCAAGTTATGCATACTTGCATTGTGATTTGTTGGATAAGGTAGCTTTGACCACAATCACTTTGAGGGTGAAATCACCTCATATAGAAATGCATGAGCAGCATTTGTAGAAAAGGCATGTTTGTGAGGTTGAAATTTTTTGGCATTGATTCAAAGTCCAAAAAGGGTTTTGAAAAAGGGGATATGCATGTTGTCATTATAATTGAATTAACAACTAGTGTCATGAATTCGTGCATTCCAACCCGAGTTAATTCCCATGTTTTTCCACATGGATTTGATTAAAGAATTTCGAAATTTTATTCAAAATCGAAGGTCTACAACCATTGTTGTCATTGTGATTAGTGTAATGGGAGTAGGGGATAACAAAGCATAAAAACAATTGTCGATTGTAAATGGAGAAGGTGAATTTGACCGAGACATTCTTACTCTTGGTAACCATTTCAAAACATAATATGATCACTTGCTTAAAACGTACAATGGAAGCCAATGTGTTATGTCATTGATTAAGAATGTGATAACAACATCAAAAAGAGATCGATATTTGAAGGCACAACATTACACAATTTTACAAAGGTTGTTGACAAAGCAACCCAAGCTTACCTTCTTCAATTACACAACAAATTATCAAATGCCCAACCTACATTAAGATAAGTAAGCCTCTTTCCTATCCTTTGCATAATTCAATGTTTCTTCCAAATTTACACAAAAATATCAAACATAACCAAATGTTCATCTCATGGTGAACTATATTAGAAAAGATAATGGAAAAATTATAATAATGTAAAGTAAAGTAAAAATTCAAAGTTTTGTAGTTGAGCGCCGAGGAAAATTAGGTGTTTACTTAATTTTCATTTTCCTTAGGAAAATCGGGTGGTCGCCCAATTCTTTTCTTCTTAAAGGAACATGAGAATTGGGTGATTGCCCAATTCTATTCTTCTTAAAAGAACTTGAGGATCGAGCAGTCACCCAATTCCCCTTTACAAAACAAATTTCAAGTTTTTTTTTTTTCCATTGGCACTTAGGAAAATTGAGCAACTACCCAATTTTCCTCTTCCTAAAAAAAAAACATGGGAATTGGGTGGCCACCCAATTCTCCTCTTCTTGAATAAACATGAAAATTGGGGGCCATCCGATTCTCTTCTTAAATGAATAGGAAAATTGGGGGACCACTGGATTGTCCCCTTCCTAAAAAACCATGAGAATTGGGTGGTTGCCCAATTCTCCTTCACAAAAAATATTTCAAAGTTTTTCTTCTTAAGTAGTGAGGAGAATCGAGTAGTCACCAAATTGTCCTCTTCTTGAACGAATTTGAAAATGGGGCAACTACCTAATTCACTTTTATAAAAGAATTTTCTTTTCTTTTCTTTTTTTTTGGCCTAAGAAGTCAGGAAAATTAGGTGCCCGCCCGATTCTTGTCTTAAACAAGCATGAGAATTAGGTGGCCACCCCTTTACAGAAGAAATTTTCAAAGTTTTTTTTTTGGTTTGTTTTGTTTTGCTTGGTCATTAAAAAGAATCGGGTGGGCACTTGATTTTTTCTTCTTAAGGAGGAGAATGACAATCAGGTAGCTCCTTGATTCTAACAAAAAAATTAATTTCAATGAAAAAATAAATTGAACCATTTGATTATTTTCCCTTTGAGGAAGGGAGAACCGAATAACCACATCATGTTTTTTACTATAATGGTTTATAAAAAGTAAAATTACATTGAAATTAATTTTTTTTAATATAATTATCTAAAAAACAAAAATCAACCTTCCATTCCATACTAGACATAGAGTACAATGTTGTTACTAAAAGTGAAAAAGTTGTTTTTATATAGTCCATTATAATTTCTCTTTGGGGAAAGAATATGGGATAAAACTTTTGGAATGTGTTTGTTCAAAGAAGAACATATTGTATATTTAATATGGTAAGGTAGACAAATAAAGTTTTATAACATTCTCCACATTGGTCCATGGCCTTTGAAAATTTAAAAGATTTTGTAGCCCCTTTTTTGGCACATCTAGTGTCACAAAAATCATTGAAATTAATTAAAAATTGAGCAAGATATGGCTTTTGGAAGTGAAAGGTTTAATGTTTAAACACAAAAAAACAGTATCTATTTTAAAACTTAAGATGTATGTACATTAGTTTAATGCTTTTGCACTTCAAAGATTATTTTTAGAACTTCAAATTTCACACCCATAGTTTTTTTAAACATTCAAAATGAATAAGAAATGAAAGAGATATATGGTTTGAAAGAATGGGGTATAAGTTTTTTTGTGTGCTTGAATCACTTTTTCTTCTTGTCATTTTTTTTTGTTGTTATTAAATTTTTTATTTCGTTCTTTGTCTTTTCTTTAGGTATTAAATTTTTTAATTATTACATTTCCACAACATCTTTTATTATGCACTTCTTATGCATTTCATTCTTTTTGTTTACATATTATGTGTATGTGTGTACATGATTTTCTTTCTTTCTTGATTGATGCACCTTTTTCACATTTACCCATTGTTCATGTTCATTTACATTTTTGTTTCAACATTTTTATTTTTTTTCCCAAGTGATCAAAGTGTTGTCCATAGTTAACCTAGTTGTGCCTCCATTTCAAAAAGTATGTGGAAATTATAATATAATGTATGTCATCATTTCTCCAACATGTAATGTTCATTGTAATGCTTGTTGTTCAAAATCAGCAATTCAAAAATCAGGCTTTCTTTGTGGTTCCATTATAACCAATGATGAACCTATGTTATTGACTATTGAAGGCAAATGGCTTAAAGCAATTGTGCATATGACGGAATCTAAATTTTGGATTTGCCTTGTCCAAAACAAGTTCAAATCCTCATTTCAATTTACATTCATGATAAATTTCAATTGTCGCCCACATTTGCCCTTGTTGGTTTTCAAAAAGACATCCAACAATTTATCTCACAAGGGGAAACCAATTTGAAGTGCAAAGGTTTAATTGTTCTTTTGGCAATTATTCATAGTGACAATGTTCAATATAATGTGAAACGCAAGCTTGATTTTGATGAATCAAAGTCAATTTCTAAAAACCTTCTTAAAATTAATTTTTTATATGGCCTATCTATAGTTATTTTTAGTATACAAATATTTGATATATGTGGAAATTTCCTATATCAAAATTTTGGTTTAAATAGCATGCATTATATAATCATTTTCATAGTTTTTTTCTAGAAGAAAAGGAAATTTTTCATACATCAATTTTACATCAAATGCCCAACATAATTTTAAATGCAACATTTTTGTATGTGAAGCAGTTTTTCAATGAAAGCAATTTTTCAATGAAAGCAGTTTTTCAATGTAAATAGTTTTTCAATGCAAACAATTTTTCAACATAAATTTTTTTTCAATGCAAATGATTTTTCAATATAAGCAAATTTTCAATCAAGTAATTTTCTGATGTAAGCAGTTTTTCAATGAAAATAATTTTTTACTGCAAGTAAATTTTTGATGCAAATATTTTTTTAATTCAATTTTTTTTCAATGTAAATAATTTTTCAATTCAATTTTCTTTCCATTTAAAAAAAAATCCAATATTAAAAAAAATCAATGCAAATAATTTCCCCAAAAAAAATTTAAATGTAAATAGTCTTGAATGAATCATTGATTTTATTTTTTTAATGTGTTTATGTGGGACCATTCTTTTATATATATATAATTAAAGTTCATAATAATGAAAAATCCTTTATTAAATCTTGGTGATTCATCATTTAAACATGTATTGCATTCATATGGCCTTTATCTAATTTCAACTTGAACATACAAATAAAAATAGGCAATGGTCTTTTTTATTGCATATTTTATTTATTACATAATCATTTATCATCTCTTCAATTGAGGCAAAATAACATGGCACATTTAAATCAATGTTTATTATTGAATATAGAAAAAGCCCAACAATGTTGTATATGAAAATTAAATCTAAATATTTTGTGTGATTTGCATCAAGGCATGGTCACAAATGAACATCAATATGTGACGAAAATGGCAGTAAGTGCTAGTATGAGAGGTTTGTGGGGAGATTTCATTACAATATTTTGGACAGTCGAATGTTTACAAAGGCTAATTTACATTTGGAATAAAATATCAAAACACATTATGTCTCAACATGGCATGTTTTTTCAATCTATCCCCTTACATATAATGTACAATTTTCAACATTTTGAACCAATTCAATATGTTAATGGTTTATCTAAGTCTTTGCCTACTTTTCAAATTAATGATCCAAAAGTTATCATATATTTAAATGACTTTCCATTTGTTTTAAAATCAATGGTGCAACAACCTTGTATTCAATTATTACAAGTAGCTACATATTTTTATTGGAATGAAAAAATTGATTTTGCATTAATGGACATTTTGAAAGATAATAGAAATTGACCATTGGAGTATGTTGTTTCATTGTAATTCTTATAATACAAATATATATATATACATAATCGTATTCAATATTTACAATTGTTTTTGAAAAACAACACAAATGTTCCTATTAATAAAATTTTGTCTAATCCGTTCACTTCAATTTCCCTTACCAAAGTTTAAAAAGATCCCAAAATTCAAATGGAACACTCCCATTTGATTATTGAACTTAATGTAACACAAATATATATAGGCACTTTATGACAATAATATTTTTGAATTATTGGAGGTTTGTCCAAATCTAACTTATTACACAAAACATTTAATTCATCAACATGTTCCAAATATTAAAAGAACCATATCACAAATTATGAATCACATGAAATATATATATACTAAAAAATCACAAAAATATTTCATAAATGACAAAGTTTAATTGTCATATGTTTAATGCATTCTAAAAGAAATTAAACAACCAATTCCCACACAATTTCTTATGGAACATGATGTTCAATCAAACAAAATAACACATAATGTTAATATAAAGGAAAATACGCATAATTTAATATACATTGACAATTATAATATAAAAAATTCATTAAAAATTAATTCCATGTTTTAATTGTGAAATTTTATGTTTTTAAAAAATAATTTAAATGTTTTCCAAATTAATTATTAAGATAATTTTTTATATACTTTCAAATTCAAATATAACCTAATTCAACATCATACATATGTGCAAGTTGTTTACATAATATTAGTGAAAATAAACCACTATTATATCAAGTACCAAATAATTAAAAAATAAATAAATCATTCCATTGGTCTAAAAATTAACACAATTAAAATAACATTTTATTTCATCACATCTTGCTTTTGCTCAAATTTATAAACTCCAAGGGTATGGACAATATAAAATGCATGGTAATGTTATTATGTCCCTACAACTATGGGTCAAACTCAATCAATATTACCACATTTACCACATAATAATGCAATGATAAACGTGTTTCTTAAGGGAGGTTTTGAATATAAATCACTTTATATGTCAAATAATGTTCATCCAAATATGGTGATGGTCCTTTTATGAGATTTAATTAAACCATCATTATACAAGTAATTAAATGTTACCATTCATCATCAATTGACAAGTTTGATTGTTTTGCATACGAATTTAAAATCTCAAATTCCTACTTATAATAATGCATCATGTGATAACTCTGAATCCAATAAATGAAAAAATAAATTTATACACCAACAAATTCAATGATACATAAATTTTTAAACGTTCCAAAATTAATGAATTATGAAAATGATATATATTTTAATGCCCCAAATCAAAAATTTCACCCTTAAGGTTTATTTAAAGATAAACATTTAAAAGAGCTAAGTTTTCCAACATTATTTTATGGGCAATTCTACCAATTTTTTGAAATTTTTTCATATCAACAAATAGTTTAGTGGGAATTAATTTATAAATTTGGGGATTTATTAACAAATATTTTAAACTTTTTTTAAAAAGTTATTAAAGTTTCCATCCAAAAAATCATAAATTTTAGTTGGTTGTGAATATGAAAAGGAAAACTGTGGTAAAACTTTAAAAGTTTATCAAGTACACGATAAACAAAATTTAGATATTATCTTCAAATCATATTTAAATTATCATGATTTAAAAGGTTTGGGTAATTCACTTGATTATTTTGAAAGGTTACGAAAAAATTTATTTGCAATGATTCAATAAATTAATCCTTTAATGTTCTTTGTCATTTTTACATCTATTGAAAGATTATGGAATCCTTTCATTAAGACTTTACACACATTACATGTATTTTAAGATTAAATCTCCCAAATAAAATAGAAAATTTCTAATATGTTCATATAACAAAATTGATATGAATTGACCTTATCACAAAATATTATAATCATAAAATATCTTGTTTTCGCAAAATTATCGCAAAAGATCATTCTTTTTTAGGTATATTATTGTTTTTTTTCCTCACTGAATTCCAAAGTCATGAAAGCGAACATGACCATGGACAAAAAATGCACCTATGTTTGGAATGCACACAAATGAAGAAATTGAACGGTTTATAGACATGTATATTTCTTGTGATTTATCACTATTATCAAAACCATTACAAAATGCACAACACCATCAACACACATGTATATGTAAGAAAAAAACCATGTTGTTTATAAATTTCACTACCCATTACTTCTTATGTGAAAAATAAAAATTTTAGAACCTCTTCAAATGAATGGGAATTATCTATTTTCACAACAATACCGCCATACACAAACAAACAAAATATTTCAATCTTTGAAATTTTTTTTAAAAAATGATGATATATCATTTTTTGAATATTTAAATTATTTAAACCTTGATGAAAGTACATGTTATTAAGTTTGAGAAGTAAATTAACAAAGTTGCACATTTTCTTGAAACAAATTCTGAAAAACATAAGAACCAATGCATTTAATATACATGCTATTCATTTGTGGTTTGCAAATATTGATATTCAATTTATCTTGGAACCCTATGGAACTACAAAATATTACACATCATATATGACAAAAATAGATAAATCAACAACATTAGAACTACATTCTATCATAAAAACTTATATCGCAAATACAAGAATTCAAAAATTAGGTAATGATTTTCTTAATGCCCAACAAATGGTTGCTCAACTTGGTATTTACCTTGTGCTTTATTTACCATTATATCATTCATCTTGAACATTTTTGTTCATAAATGATTCTCCCTTTGAAGAATGGGCTTTTGTGTTAAAATCACAAGTTGCATTAAATGAATTAGAACCAAATTCAATTGATATAATGTGTTAATTGATTGTAAACAAATATATTAATCGTTCTAATCAATGTGAATTGTTGTCATTAACATAAATTTCTTTTTATAACATTAAAAAAAAATATTTCAAAACATCGCAAACTTAAAATTATTAGGTTTATAAATTATAATAAATATAAAGATATTGAAAATTGATTGAAAGAACAAATTTCATTGTATTCACCATTTCGAAATTTAAAAAATTTGTAACTTGAAACTAATGTAACTTGACATGATGCATATTCTTAACAAACATGATGAAATTTCTAAGATTAAATCTATTTTCAACTACCAAATGCCATATCCAAATACAAAAAAATTGGATGATTTAATAGATTCAAAATCAAAACCATTACATTCAACTAACATTTCAATAGATGATATAGATAATGAAGTAAATGATCCACATCCTACAATTTTTGTAACATTGAACATTATGATTTACGATCTAACTTTGTCATTCAATCACATAATGGATCAAACCAAAAATCACAATTTTTAGAAGATGAAAATTTCATAAAATCATCATATTCCATGATGATAGAAAAATTTGAATATCATAATTACTTAAAAAATTAAATGAATTAAAAAGAATAATATTTTATGATATTATGCATTGAAAACAATTGTACCCTAATACACCAATATGTTTATTTTTGATAAGGGGTGCTGGAACTGGTAAAACGTTTACATTAAAGTTCATAAATCAAAGGTTATTATGATTATACAATAGAGACATGTTTTTTAACTTAACAAAAACTAGGGCTTTACTTATGGCATCAACACATAAAATTGTTTTCAATATTGACGATTTAATAATACATTCAATGTTGAACATACTTGTCCAACAATCCTTATTTAGTTTACCAAACTTATCATTGGATTCATTAAATAGGCTTACATGTTAATATGAACAATTACAACTTGTTGTGATAAATGAAATATCACTTGTTGGTGCTAAAACGTTTAATGTTATACATAATAGGCTAAAGTCCATAAAACACATTCAAAACAAATTTCTGGGTGGTGTTGATGTTATCATGAGAAGTGATTTCTTTCAAACACCCCCTATGAAAGATAGTTGGATCTTTCAAAATATCAAAAATAATGTTAATGCACTAACACCAAATTTTTGGTAAACATATGTCCAATGTTATGAACTAAATAAAATTATGCAACAATTTGATATATCATTTATACAAACTTTGAACAAATTTCGTATTGTAACAAAAAATGTAAAGGATATTCAATCTATAAATTCAATGTGTAATTAACAACCACCCAACAATTTTGTTATTTCGTATTTTTTAATATAAATAAACTTGTGCAAAAACACAATGAAAACGTGTTCACTAACACATAAGGTCCCATGTTTATTTTCAAAGGAAGGGACATCAACTATCAATCATGTGCACCATCTTATAAACTATTAAACGATTTGAGTAAAATTATGGGTTTGCATTCTACAATTTGTATTTTTAAAAATATGTTGGTTGAATCATTTGTTGGTAATTATGCAACATCTGATGGTCTTGTGAATGGAGCTTGTGGTATTTTTAAAACATCAACAACATATTGTGAAAAAACCATTATATGGATAATGTTTCAAATTTCTAAAATTGGAACACTAATAAAATAAAAATATAATCATTATTATGACAACAACATTGAATAAAAATGGACGCCAATTGAATTTGTCATCAAAAGTATAAGAGTTGGTAAATCCCAATCATTTATCATAACAAGTCATATTCAATTTTCAATTCAACTTGTAGTAATAAGAACCATCCATCGTTCTTAAGGATTATCATTAAATGAATTGGTTTTTCATCCCACTAATGTTTAAAAACGTGGGTTAACATATATAACATTATCCCGCATTCGAAAAAATGAAAAACTATTTTTGTTAGCTTTTTTCCAACATGAAAATTATGTGGATCCAAGAATACATATAGAAATGAATAGATCGAAAAAAATTGCAACTTGGATGCCATTAAGTCCTCAATTAAAAAACTTAATTATACAAGTAATTATATAAGCCTTGAATATAACTTCATTATGCCAACATTACGAAAACATCAATCATGATCATAACGTTTAAGTGTTTCATATTTTATGTCTTATAAAAACAAAAATACGCCATGCATCAATATATGTGTACAAATTTATGAATTCATCGAAGTATTCATATATTCCAATCGATGATGATCATGGGTTAATGATGATGTATGACATACACATGCACTTAAATTCTTTCAATACAATAACTAGTGATGGTTCAAAATATATAACAACAACTTTTAATATTAATACACGAAAATAAATTTGTATTGTATGTGTCTATAGAAGTCATTCATGTTCAATTTTTACATTCTTAAATAATTTTCAAACTATAATTCAACATTCTCTCAAACAATGTCCAATCATCATTATGGGAGATTTAATGTTGACATTTTAAAAGACAATAACCAAGCAAAAATAAATAAAAACTATTTTGATTTCATGGATAAATTCCAATTAAAATCACAATTTAGTGAAAACACCACAAAAGCTGGATTTCAATTAAACCATATATGGGCAAATGTCCCTGGAAATGAATGCAAATATAATGTAACATAAACATATTGGTCAAATTTTCACAAACCAATTTAGATTGCATTCAAATTGCCACACACACCTCCAATGTATGACAAAAAACCCATTAATGTCTCCATTTATTTAAAGTGTAATGTTTATTATTATATGCATGTAAATGTTGCATTTTTCACCTAATTAATTACTACCAAAATGTTGGCACCTTGTGGCTTGAATTTGTATTTTTACATTGTTTTTCTTGGACCATGTGTAAAAACAAAATCATAAATATCAATAACAAGACAAACAAAAATTTGGAGAATTCTTTTATCCACACATACACCCATCAAACACCATAACAAAACACATTTCATGAAAAACTTAAACCCAAAATGTGACAAAAACCAATATAAGAGTTATCAAATTCTTATATTAAAAAAATAAAAATATGACTAAGAATAAAAATCTTTCCATCTAAATTATATCCCTTCATGATTAATATTTGTTTCAAACATTGAAATACCTCATGCACATTGCTAAAAATTGTCTACATTATTCAAGTTTGAAAACCTTGAATTTTCTTAAACAATATGATTATTTACAACTTTATATTCATTTGTATGTTTAAAGGAAAGACAATGGAACTATAGTTTCAATCTCTACATATCCACAATAAATTCTAAGAGGGTTAAAAAAAGTTATTTCTTGGTACAAATGTGGAAAAAGCAATTTCATGGTTTTTCACAAAATCAACAAACTTTCATCCAATATAACTTGAGTTCGTAATAGAACATTAAAATGTCATACCTTATTTGGAGGGACAGAGCCTCTCGTGGCAGAGCCGCTTGTTTAGATCTCAACATGAAATTCTGAAACTCACTACGAATCTCGGCATTTAATGCACAAGGCTCGAGAGGAATTATAGTAGCCAGACAGGTAGGAGCAGTGAAAATCTATGTAGCAGCAGTGGAGGCGCTCACGAAAAAAGAAAGACATGGTGAAACTCAGGAACCATCAAAATTGATGGTTTTCTACACAAGGGCTTTACCCTACACATAAGGTGACATTCTCAATAACTACCAATTTGGGCCATGTAATTGTGGATGAATTGAAGGGATAAGAGTTTCTACTAAATTCTCAGGGTTTTGTTTTTCAAATTCCTCAAGTAGGTCCACTGGCAAGGATCCTTAGCATTAAATGGCGACTGCGCTAGGTGGGCTGTAGAATTTTTCACAAAAGTGCTGCTATAAGTGGCGACCTATGAAGTGCTTACTTCTAGATGTGGCTAATTTAATTATTTTTATTTCAAAAAATGGCTAACAAAATCCCTTAAAATCTTTTTTTTTTTTTCATTTTTGAAAAACATTTTTTTGCCAAGTTGCAAAGTTTCGCCACCAGAAAAAAACACTGGTGTTTAGCTAGTCTATTGCTGGTTTTGCACCTTGCCTTCCAGGCTAATGTCCAATCAGCTACATATCTAATCATCTACTTACTTAGTAGTACCTGTTGGCCTACCCAGCTCAGGGTTTTTATTTTCAATTTGTGATGTAGCCAAACTTGCAATCATCACAACAAGATTTAGCCAAATTTGGCTATATACCAGATGTGAAAGTTAAAAGAATTTAAGAATTGTTTTCTATTTTGGCTACTACCTGCTGGAACCTGTTGTAGAAATCTGGCAAATTAAGAATATTTCTTCTCAAAATCTCGAGAATTAGGACAATTTTTATCACAAAAATCCTTTATATGTGTCAAAATCATATTTTTCAGATTGAAAAAATGTGAAAATTCTTCCCCCCTTCCCCCCTCCTCTCCAAAAAAAGCACTGACTTACCCAACTGACTTCAATTTTTCTCTTTTGCCAGAGGATAGATCACTATGGTGAAACCTTGATTGAGGTTCATCCATAACTAAGTCACATCCAGCAGGCTTCCAATGGATGGTGTGCTGGTGGCTGTTTGTTGGCCTTGCTTACCAAGGCAAAGATATTGTGTTTAGATTCATTTTAGAGTATAGTAGCTTAAGGGATTTTGGCCCCTAGGTAATAATAATAGGTCTATTTTTGTATGAGGATTTTTGAGAGATGATATTTTGGCTTGTGTTGAAACTTGAGATTAGTTATAATAGAGTTATAATAATAATAATATCTTGAAGGATTTTGGTTTCTTTTAGAGGATTTTTGGCAGATTATATTTTTGCATGGTGAAATATTTGAGTTTCCATAATTCTTCTTTTGCCTTAAGATACTTTTTAATGTAAATGGCAAGGCCACACTGTGACACACCCCTTGTTCACTCTAACTGTGTTGAAGGGTCTATTGCCTTCCTACCAACAGATTCCAGATTCCAGCACTAGACTTGGGCAGCTAAACTAGGTACATCAAGGCAACAAATCTGATCAACTATAGTATACGAAAGTTATACAAATGAATGTGTTAATTCTACTCATGATGAATTGTTATTATATCTGGCCATTGCAGTAATAGTATGTTCTCCAATTGGTCATGAGCCTATAATGGAAAAGACGGAATAAACACCATGTTGGAGAATTTCCTGTTGCTTGTGAACAATTGAGATAATCTTTTGACAACGGTTTGAAGTGCAGACACTAGGGTCATGATTCACATTATTAGATTCTATGGTTGATTTTAAAGCCAAAAACCTTATGGGTATTGTAACTGGTATTGTATCAAAACATATGTCGATGTTGTTCTTGATAAATGACATCTACAAAAGCAGTCATGAGTTTTACCTGTGTGCAAAAGAATCCATGGAGATTGATCATAGAATCTGATAACTGTGAGCACCACATGAACGTAATGTGGCTCAAAACAAACATGCATTACAACAAGCAGTTGATTACAAAATGCAACAAAGAGATGGGATATTAAGCCACATCAATAGAATAAAGGCCGTGGTGGTGAAGCTTAATTATTTCAGGTGAAACTACAAAAATGGTTATTGCTTTGACTAAAGTGATTAAAAATTTCTCCAAGGCACACAAACACACTTTCATAGCTTGAGATACATACCAATGAGATCACCCATCTTCATGTTTATATTATAGCTGGGATGGTGAGGTAAAACCCATAATAGCCATCTTCACAAATGATGGTAAAATCTCCGGTGAGAAAGTTCCTTGTCCTCAAGCATTGCTGAACATGCATAAAAGAGGGGATAACCTCAAGCATTTGCAGCCTTCCAAGATGACAGCGGAGGGGTGGATGCATGCAGCCATGTATATTGCATACCCAAATTGTAGTATCGGTCTCCTACAATACCCTCTCGGGGCACTGCAGCTTCAAGCTCTTCAAGTTCCTTATCTGAGAGCTTAATAAATAAAGAAGCAACATTTGATTCCAGATTTGCCTTCTTTGTAGTGCCAGGAATTGGGACTGCACCTTTGTGCTGAACCCATGCCAATGCAAGCTGATTTGGTGAACAGTTTTTCTGCTCTGCAATCTCCATTACCTGCTGCAAGTAAACTTTGTTCTTCTCAAAATTTTCTCCTTGCAGCATTGGCACAAAGTGCTGCAAAAAAATCCATTCAATTGTTAGTGTCATGATTCCTGGAGGCAAAGAAATCCCTGTGTGGTGGAACATCCATTGAAAAGGTGTTACCATCCCAGCTGTGCAATAAAAATGTGATATGAACATGTGTGGAAGGTCTTCTTGCATTGTATTCTGAACACTGAAATGGGCTTCCAGGTAACAATCCAACCCTTGTAAGCCTACTTCTGCATGGACTCAGGGGTTTGACAATCTTGGCTGTTTTGAATATAGGCAATGTCTTGTTGAGCCAGATGGGGCATGCTCGTGTGGAAATCTCTACAGAATGAGATTATAGAGGGTGCAGTCTATAGCTGATAATTTGAATCCCCTTGTGATATACAGAACAAACTGATTGGAAAACATTGTAAAGTGATTACTAATATCCAGATTGGAGCTACCCTGTGATCAATGAGAAGTTTACATGGGTCTCATCAAGAAAGGGGAGGAAAAAGATCACCTTGCGAAAGTCACCATCTCCAAGCTGGTCAGGTTTGACACCTGCAAGAAATCCACGCCCAAGAGGGCTGTAGGGAACTACACCAATACCCAACTCTCTGCACTTAAACAAGAAAAAGCAAATTTAGGTCAAATGATAATGTGGCACAGCCTGCAATTGTTGCTCAGTTCGATCATGGGTATGAAGAAAACAGAAAGATTAGGCCAATTTCTCTTGAGAAGAATCTTTAAACTGCTACTGCGTAAATCAGATTAGCTATATCAGGAAACTTTGTGTGATGAGATCTATACCTGCAAGTTGGGATGACCTCATCTTCAATATCACGAACCCAGAGGGACCACTCGACCTGCACAGCAGTGATAGGGTGAACTGCATGAGCACGCCGAATCTCAGATGCAGATGCTTCTGAGAGTCCAAGGTATTTCACCTTTCCCTCTTCCACCAGCTTCTTCATCTCCCCAACCTGTGAGAAAAGATCACACAGTCTTGAGAACAACTAAATTCCAAGGATAATTCATACATAACGACTTGATAATTTCAAGAGCACCCTTGCAAATTTTGTCAAGGGTGTGACCCCTCAATGTGGAGGCTAAATTAATTCTTACAGTGATTTCAATTGGAACCTTGGGGTCCAAACGATGTTGATAATAGAGGTCAATACACTCCACATCCAACCGTTTCAGACTCGCCT
>Ga0116227_10001709_pt1 | contig 49601 bp, 36 predicted proteins | sample S1TSphgellanicum_FD_89693 | JGI IMG/M metagenome (GOLD analysis project Ga0116227, IMG submission 89693) | Host-associated microbial communities from peat moss isolated from Minnesota, USA - S1T2_Fb - Sphagnum magellanicum MG | ecosystem: Host-associated > Plants > Peat moss > Unclassified...
TTATTGAAAGGAAACTACAACATAATGCTCACAACACAAAACACAACATCAAGAACTCTCCAAGGTTCTTGTCACATGAAATACACAAACTTGTGCAATGAAGAAAATAAAGGCAAACCATCAACACCAAGGTATTTAACTACAAGACCAAACCACAAATAACCAAACTAAAATAAGTAGTGAAAGTGATTCAACCTTGAGAGAGTAACCTAGTTACTGTCCTATTCCAGTAACTAATGAAACCTAACTAATTGAGCTTAAATTCTCAACATCTATGCCACCCACTACTCATCATTGAACTTATGTAGATCAAAAGGAAGAAATTTTTAACAAAATCTGAAATGTCACAAAGGAGATGGAGGCCTAGATGGAAATAAAATGCAAATAGAACTCAATTTTTTAATTAACGAAAGAAGGAGGGAGTCATAAGAACTTCATAGGTAAAATATTCACATGGACCATGAAACCTCCCCATTGTTTGATACAAAAATGCCAAAAGTTTAGCCGATTTGCAAGCTCATGAACACCTACTTCAAAAACATCCCCTAATGATAGCCACCAACAATGAATTAAAACATAGAGATTGTCAACCTCCCCAAGAGATGTTGCACCCTTGTATTGGTGGCAAAGAATGATATGTTGATCTTACAATTCAAGTTTGAACAATTGTTTGGTGTACCTATCAAATGACTAAATCTAATAGAATAAACATGTACACAACCATCCTCACAAAAGGGTTCTTCAATCCATAAATAATTTTGACAACATTCCAATTGGTTTATATGCATTATTAGCCATGAATCCCTTGAAATTTGGTTTTGGAAACTCATGTTTCAGCATCATGTCATTAAATTTGATCCACATTACTTGTTGAGCCTCCATGTCCTTAGACTACATGTCACAAACCACAATGGTCATCACTTCACAATAGGGCGAATCATATACATGACAAGCCATAGTTGTCCAACCAACCACATGCTTCACATGATCACACATGATCCAAGAGTTTTACAAATCCCCTACAAGCTGCATTTGTGTGAGAAGATTCATTTCACTCCCCACACCATTTATCAACATCTTGAAAATGAACAGCTTTTGTCTTATAACTTGTCTAGGGAAATAACACTCTTGGATATAATCATAGTGACTCTTGGACTTCAATTCAAGGATGCTATCAATATAACCACCCCTTGAATGATGTTTGAAAGAAGCAACAAGGTTACAAACGTTAGGAGAACTCAATTCGCAAAACTTGTCCTAGATGTGCTCCAATTGTTCACCTTTGAGAACCTCCACTATGCCATTGTTATAATCATCGAGCAAATGCCTAGCCAAAAAGGTAATGCTAACACTGAGGGAAATTGTAGATGTTTTTACATCATGCATGCAAATGACCTCCTTTATGATCAACCTTCTAGTCTTGTCTAGAGACTCCTTACACTTGCCATTTGCAACAAGATGATTATGTACCCCAAAATGAATTGTCGTTCTTAAGATGAACTAAAGTTTATGCACAACATAATAAATTTGCCTAATGCAATCAATGACGTAGAAAGGAGGAGCATGACAAAATTTGCATCCAAGCGAAGAAGCCAACGTATTTAGTTACATTTGACCTACGATTGGAATATGAATGCATTCACTACGCCAAAATATTTCATTGCAAAAACCAAAGCATACAAAGTTCTTACAATCATCTTACACACAATGCAAATGATCCAAGTAGCGAGTCTTCCTAAAGCTTAGCCCAAAACTATTTTTGATATTGGTTGTGATCACCTTGCACCAAGCATGGCCATCATACTTTCTATCCATGCCTTGCATTTTTGAAGAGCCATGAACATTGGGAAGCATCAACGATAATTCAAACAAAACATCCCCATTGAAAACAATCGACAAAAATTAGACTTTTTGAACAAGAATCTTGTCATAATCCAAATTTTGTAGCTCGTTGGAGGTATGTCCTAAAAGCGCCATTGCATGCAGGCAAGAAACCACAGATTGAATATTTTGAAAAGAAGTGGAAGGCTTTAATGACAAGGCAAAAAATAGTTGTGACGATGGAGATTATGGCTATAGGAAACTAGATTAAGAAATCAAATTTAGTGATCTCATGGACAAAGAATGGGGTGTCAAGTCACCACCCAAGGAAAAATCAAACAATTCAATGAACATAGATGAAGTAGGTTCATTTAAAGATAGAAGACAAGTGTTGCTAACTTCATGTTCTTACTTCACAATCTTGACCTTGTTATTCCTAGCATTAAAATTCTTGAAAGCTATGAGTAAAACTATTGCTAACAATGCGATAACACCCACAACCAACCACCCATTGTCTCCCTTGAGAGGAATTCATACGAATCTAGTACATTGAACTTAAGACCAAGTTATTAGAATCATACAAAACATCCTTAGATATATGTAAGGATCCTAACTAAAAAGAAAACATAGTGCATTGACATTGTTCAGAAACCAAGGTCGTCCCTAAGTTGTCAACCATGATGGTTAACTCTAAGTGTCCAATGGTATGAAATGTTGCCATGTTACCGAAGACATATGAATAGCAATGAAAAAAGAAAAGGCAACACATAGTGAAATGCAATCAAATGCAAAACACAAATTTGAACGTTATAGAGGACAAAGAGCAGGGAACCGTGTGAATAGTATGGTTATAATGATAAACCCAAAAATATGTTTCAAAATTTCAAGATGAATATGGAATTTGACATAAAACAATAATGATTTGAAACACACAAAAAAATCATTATAAGTAAAAACTTAGGAAAGATTATTGTAGCTAAAAATTATGGAATTTGGGTAGACAATAAAAAGTGGAATGGGGTGATAAAATTAAAACCATCATAATTCAAGACCTTGGCTAGATTTCATTATTTGAATTCCATAATTGTTCCCATGACTAGGAAACAAATGAAAAATCGAAATGGTGTTAAGAGTAATTAAAAAGTGTGGAATAATCAAAAAGATTTGGCATTCAATTGATTCCTTGATCATCAACAATTATAATGTGACTAATGCACATCCAAAAGGACATATGAAATAGAAAAGTAATATACTATCACCACAATAACTGACTTTGCCAGCAATGAAACAATTTGGTTTTATTTGCAATCTCAAAGGAAATTCAAAAACAAGGAAATGGATGGAAAAGCAGAAAACCATAAAAGTGTAAAGGAAGGGAAATTAATATAGAATACAATAATTGATGATTTGTGGAGTCATGTGAGAATATTAATGGTGTTGTTGATGAAGTGAGTGCTTTGATCACTTACTAAATTAAGTGAACAACCAAACTTGGTGAAAATGAACTCATAGATGAATTTTGCCACCACATTTGTTATATTGGTGCACAACACCTTTGCTTTTACCCACTTGGTGGTATAATTGGTTGCTACCAAAATATAATTGTTTATAATATATCTCTTAACTAGTTTGATTGGTCTAAGAAAATCCAATCCCCATTTCATGAAAGGTTGAGTTGGCATGAAGTTACTAATTTTGATATGATTTTTTGTGTTAAATTCCCTGTTTGTTAACAATTGTCACAAGCTTGGCAATATTGGAGAATATCCTTATGCATTGTAGGCCACCAATACTTAACATCCAAGATCTTGCGAATTGTGATTTCGGATGAGAAATGACCACCACCAACTCTTTCATGCATTTCTTGTAGCATTGTGGCTATTTTTGAGTCCTTAAGGCAATGCCTCATAACTTGGTCTTAACTTTGACGATATAATTTTCCTTGTACCAAAGAAAAACATAAAGCTCTCAAGGCTAGCATTTTCTTTTTCTATTGGTTGTAGTGAACCAATAAATTTCTAGTAATGAGGTACTCAAAAATTTCTTGTAGCCACACCAGTTGTAAAAGGAAAAGAGTAGCATCCATTTTTTGATTTGATATTCCATTTTGTTCTATGAGAATCGGACATTTGAAATAATGCATCCACCACAAAATGAGATCTCCTTAATTTATAAATTATCGAAAAATCATACTCCAAGAAAAGAAGTAGCCACCTTGCTATTCTTCTTGAAGCATAGGGTTTTCAGACCAAATATAACAATGCCATATGGTCCACATAGAAAATGAATTTGTTACCTAACAAATAATGACAAAATTTGTGGAGCACATACACCATTGCAAGTGATTCCTTTTCAATTGTCATATAATTTCATTCAACACTATTGAATTATGGTGATGCATAAGCAATCGGTTGGTCACATATTCTGGTAAGATTCTGCACCAGCATAACCTTAATTATTAAATTAGAAGTGTCTATGTGAACATGAAACTCAAGGTCCCAATGAGGTGAAATCAAGTTCAGTGCATCCACGTAATGTTGCTTGATTTTCTCCCCAACCTATTGGTACTCCACTATTTCCATTCAAAAGCTTATGTCTTCCATAGTAACTTGGTGATGGGAGCCATAATGAAAGCAAAATCCTTGATGAAATATTGGTAGTATTATGTCATGCCATTGAAAACCTAAATGTCCTTAGGTGTTTTCTATATGGGCATGTGAATAATAGCCAAAATTTTCTTTGGATTTGGTAGCTTGCCTTCTTTGGATACCATGTAACCCAGTATGACATTTGAGTGCATGAACAACATGCATTTTTTGAGGTTCAAGCTTATATTGAATATACATTTGCAATTTGGTAAAAGTTGTTCATAACATTTGGTTGTAACAATCAGGAAATTGCGACACTTGTTTATACACAACGAAGTCTAACAAATATCTTTATGTTTTTACATAGTTTACATTATATAGAGAGTTATTGCAAGGCAGTCGACCTGGTCATGGACTTGATAAAAATGAATTATTGTTGAGGAGGGCCCAAGGATTGAGTGGTCCTACTAGATTTGCGACAATTATGGCAAATTACACGTATGAGTCATCCTTCACAAATCGCCTTCCACACCTTGAAAGAGAAGATATTTTTTGGTATGCCAAGTGACCTGCTGATTGTCGTCACAAACAAATATTCCCATCATCCTGATTGTGTGAATTTCTCCCATCCACAAATAACCATTCTTGTTGTTGAACCCAATATGGTGGAGGATGTACTCATTCAATAATCACCTTCTAGTTCCAATAATTTGTTACCTTTAATAGTTGAAACATGTGAGTTCTATAACCTATTATTCTCAAGGGAATGGGAATGTTGGGTTTACTAATAAGGTACTTGGGACATTGTTGAGCAAGTAGTTAGTGATAACATAACAAATTAGGATGAACATCTATCCATAGTGTTATTTTCATACAAAATTGTATATAAAGTAGCAATAGGGTATACACCATATCAATTAGTGTATGGATTACATCCATTGATGCCCATAGAGTACATAGTGCTAGTTGCTAGTGAAAATTAAAGAGATAGTACTTCAATGAGAGTTTTAACTAGTAGAATTACAAAGTTGGAGAAGTTACATGAGGATAAAATGAAAGCTTCAGATACTACAAGTATTCAGTAGTGGAATAGATCATTATGGGGTTAACAAAAGAATCCAGAAAATCAGTTCAATTTTGGTGATTATGTTATGTGGTTTCCAAAGGGAAATAAATCACACCTAAGGAAGTTTATTAGGAAATGGTTTGGACTATACATAATATAGTATGTGTTGCCAAATAACACTATGTTATTGGTGACAATTGAGAAGTTTGAGACTAACTCTATGCTAGTCAATGTGAATAAGTTCAAACCTTACAAATACATGGAATCTGAAGTTCAAAAACAAGAACAAAAAATGTTAATGTATTAATTTTGAGGATTAGGCATTAATTAAAAGATGGTGGGTAGGTAAAAAAATGAATGTGACGAACAAAAAGTTCAAAAAGTTCAAAAATGAAGTAACTATCGAAAGTTATTTTGGTTTGTTATTGGAAGTTTTGAGCATTTTCGAAGTTCTGGAGTTTAGAGTAGCATGAGTGTAGCAAGTACGATTAAAAAACTATAGAAAATAACAAAGGAAAAGGAAGTGCAGAGGAATGATCATAGACGGAGGCAGGAGGGGGAAGTGGAATTGTTGAAAAAAATATAAGCAAAAGAGGAGTTGAGAAGAGCAAAGCTTGAATGTGTGTTGAATATTTAGTCATTGGCTATAAGGTTACCATTGCATTCATCATCATCTTTGGATGTGTAGAAGGGAAAGCATATAATGAAAAAATACAATTTGCGCAAATGATAATTCATGATATAAATACAACTGGAACATCTGTAGTTGAGTTTTTGCATAGAAGTAAAAGACATTGGCGTGTAAGAAAGCAAACAAGATGTTGAGCAACATCAATAGATTTGGTGTTCATTGAAGAATTGGAGGACGATGAAGTTGTGGAGCAACACTTTGTGAAGCACAGATAGCACAAAAGGTCACAAGGGAGGAAAATGTCATTGAGGCCAAAATACAACCATCCACAGAAGTGTAGGTGGAAGTACAGTAATCCATAGAGGTGTAGGCAATGGTAGAAGCACAATGAAGGGCGATGGAGATTGAGAGGCATGAGTCAAAAATTATAGCGAAAAGAAGACACATGATGCTCAACATAGTTACAATTCTGGAGAAAGGTATTAAATTTTAGATCATGAGCAATTCATGTGGACACAAATGAAACAAAAGTATAATAAACATGTTGAGTAGATGGAGAATTGGAAGGATATTGTTGAGGAAGAAGACTAGGCTTATAAAGCAAGGCTTGTTCCTTTGTTTTTGATGGATTGGCAAACATTGATGCTCGATGTCATGTTGGAATTTCTGAACACATTCTTGATCAAGGGCACATATATTTACTTTGGGCATAAGGATAAGGTGTATGTCATTAGCAAACAATTGATTGTAGATGTCTTTGGAGTATGTGTAGAAAGGTATGTAGAAGACCTTAAAAGGTAGGTTAGTAAGTCACTAGTAGTCCAGGCATTATAAAGTTGTAGACTTGCACCTGTAATTTTTTTGTAGATCAGTGGAATGCAAAGAGTTTGGGTCTACCATACTTTGTTAGATATCCTACCATTATATTAGTCATTATCATAGGGAGAAGGTGCAATATTTTAGCAACAAGAATGCTATTACATTGGCGAGAGTAGAAAAGGGGTAGAAGGTAGATTGCGCACATATTATATTCAATAGTCTCTGTAGTGAGTTAGATTAGTGGTATAATTATGTCAAAGAGAATAAGGGGGATAAGAAAGATACTTGTTAGTCTGCTTTGGTATTGGCAAAAATCTTTCAGTATTTTGTTATGCATCAAAAGGAGAATCCATAGAAACCATTGACCAAGGTTTAAATAACTAGGGAGGAAATGCAGACAACACTAGAAAATAGAAAGAAGGCTACAACATATTGACCAAGAAGTGCTTTTAAGAGGAAGAACATAGTTGAAGAAGGAAGAGCTTCAAGCTCAAAAATGAAGAGAGAATAGGAGAGCATGGAAGTAAAGGCACAAAAAATGATGAGGGGTAGAGTGGAACCATTTGCACTACCAACAATGGTATGGGCAGTGCCAAAAGTGGTACAAGTACCCAAATAGATTGTAGAGGTACCATAAATTACATCTCCACAGGAGGGACAACTAAGGGAGTAGAGGTAGGAAGTACCACAGATGACATCTCCATAGGAGAAATAGTTGAGGGAGCAGAGGCAAGAAGTTAAAAAGGAACATGACACAAGGCTTTGAAAGGCTGAGGATTATCTACACTTTGATGGGGATGTATATGAAGATTGGATGGAGACCATTAGAAATCCACAACATTTTTAGCATTTACAACAACATTTCCAATAACAACAACAATAAACATAAGAAGGTCTATAGGCTATTGGATCATAGATGAAGAGAGTGGAGATATAACCTTTTTTTGTAGAGGTCAAGCCATTAGAACTACAGGTATTAGTTAGTAGACCAAGATTTGTAGAAGGATTTCCATTTGAATTTGAATCAGGGAGTAGATTGGTGCAAGAGATGGGATCATCTGCAGAAGGATCCAAAAATCCTACAACATAGATAAATACACCAAAGTTTATGGAGGAGGTAAATGTAGAAGTAATGCAACCACAGAAGGTAGTTGAATTATTTTAGACTATGGCAATTATAAGTCTGAATATGGGGAATTTGAATATAGAAGTGAACAATCTAAAGAATATATTGGCCACAAGGGAGAAGGAGAAGGCAATACTACAAGAGGAATTGGATAAGGAGAGAAACTTCCATAAGGAGTAGAAGCATAGTGTGGAAATCTAGAAGAAGAATAGGGCTAAGGTTGAACAGAAGATTAAGTATTCATTAAGAAACTACAGGATGAGAATGAAAAGCTCAAAGTTTGTTCAACACGGCTAAAGTCACAAGATGAAGAACTGTAGGATTTAAGGTAGAAGGTTAAAATTTGGGAAACCATAAGGAGAAGGAGAATGTTTTGATATATTTGGAATTGATGAATCTGAATAATTCATCTATGTTGCAATCTAAAGAGCTTTTAAATTTTTTTTGTCACAACCTTAGCCTTGGGTTCGTGACTAAAGCAAATGCATAAAAAAGTGCAGGCCGAAAGTGCAACATGGGAATCACATTTACATTCTTGGGAGTGTGAGGGAATGAGCGCACACATTCCCAAGTGGACTCCCACTTTCGGAGTGGAATACCTATGGAATCCCGAATCTTCAAAGAGATATTTCAAGAGTCAAAACTCATTGGATCAAATAGTTCCTTATATCATTGGAAAACTCTTGAAACGTAGATGTCAAAATGGGCTTTCATGACCCATTTTAATACTTAAAAACACAAGTTATGGCCAAAAGAAGCGTCAAGAATCAAAGTGCCAATTTGACTCCCACCCACTAAAAGTCTAGAATTGCCTTAAAATAAATGCATGCAGGTGGTGTGCCACATATCGTTGCAAAGCTCTTGACAAAGGCTACAACTTTGCTTCATACCTGACTTCAATTTGAGGTCTTCACAAGAAGTTATGCCTCTCCAAAGTGATGGGAGTCCCAATTTTTGGGAATTTTGGGATTTCCAACTTGAGCGTCCCGGGACAAAATGACATTTGGATGCAACCCCCGTAGTTAATCATAGAGAATACTATAAGGGGGAAGGTGATGGCTTCCCCCAAGTCCGAGCCGTGGTGAGTCTTGTGAGTCCATGTATGTTCGTGGCTTGTCCGTGCACCAAAAATGCTCCAACCATGCACTAAACAATTTGTTGTTTGGTTTGTGCAAGTCTGTGTGATAATTAACTTGCTTGTCACTTTTCCTAGTCCCCATTTTAGAGCTCTGACACACCCTTCTACCCTCAAAGTGTTGCGAGCTAATGAGCGTACCCCAACTTTTTCTTCTTTCGATGTTTTCATTTTCAAACTTGCATTTGAATCTTTCAAAGAGTGTGGGGTGCGTCAAAGACAGTAAAGGTAGAAAGAAAGAAGTTGATGGAAGAAAAGGAGTATCAAAGGAATTTGTAGCACATGTAAGCACAATTGGAGATTACACATGAATAGAGGAAGAATATGGACGCAATTGGTGTTAAGAAAAGGTTAGAGCATTATGAACAAATGTTATAATACTATACCCTAATGAGGACAAAAAACAAGATGAAGGATTTTGAGGTAGAATTTGAGGAATGGTGGGAAGTTACAAAGGAGTATTTTATAAAGGAGTTGGAGAAGAATTTGGTTCAGCATAAAGTTGATGATTTTTTTTGAAATACAAGTTGGAAGTTTATCAAAAGAATTTTCAAGATTTTATTTGTGGTAGTCCAACAAGTATAGAGGTATTGGGCTAGGACGAGGAGATTGAAGTAGGGCCCAATGGAATAGTTTAGGAGGAGGAAATATAGATCAAGGAACCACAAGACCTCAGAAGTGGAAGAACTTAGGAGTAGGAGGTGAAGATAGAGAAACCACATGACCTCGGAGGTGAAGGTCAACAGGAGAAATAACTATAGAAAACTCAAAAACAAGAATAGGTGGAACCTATTCCAATAATAAAAGAAAAGGTATCCAAGACATAGTTCCTGGAAGTAGAACCATAGACTGAGTTAATGGAAGAGGAGGTCAAAACTGTGGAGATAAACGTACAAGTCAAAACTATAGAGCTAGAGGTGGATATAGAACCATTGGTTGTTATACAAGTTGAAACTATGAAGAATGTAGTAGAGGAGATAGATGTTTAGATGGATACGAAATACTCTCATTTCATTTTCTGTCATTTTACAAGGATTTTGGGGACGGAATCCAAAGAATAGAAGGGGTAATGTTAAGGGGGTAGGATGAGTACATGGTTTGGATGAACAAGGCATTTGGATAGGGACTGATCATGGAACATTGTTAGTTTGAATTTTGAATTCTTGTTGTTTTTTTAACCCTGATGATGTGATTTGGGATTGCCCAAAAGGGAGATTTTGGGAAGAAGGTAGGGGATTTTAGACACACAGTTTTGGGAAGAGTAGGAGGAACTATAGGTACTTTGTAGTAAAAGACCACAAATTCTGTTTTGGATATACCACAAAATTTATTTGTTGTTTTGATTTCATTTTCAACAAAACATGGAATTTTGTTGTAATTATGATCCAGTTTTTAATAAAATAAAGAAGTATAGACTTTTGCAATCGTTTCTATGTTCAAATTTTTGTGTGAATTTGTTGTATTATCAGAATATGATGAAATGAATTGCAATTTTGTTTCTGGAGTTTTTTATAATGTATTTTAAGGTGTAGATTCTGGTTATATGAAGTAACCATGAAACTAGTGTTTTAATGAATGGTAAAATTAAATGTGTTGAAAATCTAAGCAAAAATAGTGAATGTATGCATGTGAAGTGCAATTTTTATTATTATAGTAGTGTGAAATAATTATGTAAGAATTAAATTCATTTTTACCATCTATGTTTGACGCACCTACAAGCTCCTTAATGGACTCAAATGTGAGTCCAAACTGAAAACAACGGAAGAGCAAAGAGTCGGGGCACGCTCCCTGGCTCGTAGCACTTTAGGGGGGGTAGAGGGGCGTGCTGGAGCTCCGGGATGGGACTAGGAAGAATGACAAATGATAAATTACTCACACGGACCTGCACAAAACCAACACAAGGTGGTTAGTGCATAGTTGGAGCACTTTTGGTGCTAGGACGAGCCACGGGCAACTCGGACTCACAAGACTCACCACGGCCTGGACTTGGGGGAAACCACCACCTTCCTCTTTATAGTATACTCTGTGCCTCTTCATGAGACCCACATCCAAATGGTTTTTTGTCTCGGGACTCCCAAGTGGAAGTCTCGAAATTGCCAAAGTTGGGACTTTTGCAACTTTGTGGCCCCATAACTTTGCGTATAGACCTTTGATTGAGATGAGGTTTAAAACAAAGTTGTAGCCCTCGTCAAGAGCTTTCTAATGGTGTGTCGCACGCCACCTACACAAAAGGAAATCGGGTCGATTCTAGACTTTTAGTGGTTAGGAATCAAACTGCCAATTTGACTCCCGACCTTTTTTTTGGCCATAACTTGTGTTTCAAATGTTCAAATGGGTCATGCGATCCCATTTTAGACATCTACGTTTCAATAGCTTTTCAATGGTATAAAAAACTCCTCGAGCCATTGGGTTTTGACCCTTGTAATTGCTCTTTGAACATTCGAAAGTCCACCGAAACTCCAACTCCCAAAGTGGAAGCTCCTTTGGGAGTGTGAGGGTTCATTCCCTCACACTTTCCTTCACTCCCAAGCTTTCTTCTTGGCTCGCAACCTTGCAAGCCCTTGCCTTGGTCGCGAGCCCAAGGTTAGGGTTACGAAAATGTTAGTTAAATCCATGTTCAAAATTAGTAAATCATTGTTGATTTCACAATAAATCATGCATGTGACATGGCATAATATTCCATGACAAGGCATGGAATATTTTGCCACATCATATATTATTTCCACATGGAAAAATAATATATTGGGAATATTCCATGATGTGACATGGAATATTTTTAAAGATTCCTTCATGCTCGTGTGAGCATGTTCACCTACTCACCTGCTAGCGTCCTTATTTGTATAGGTGTTTGAAGTTGGAAATAATATAATTTTGATTTCAAATACAAGCTTTAATGTTCAAAGTGGTGAACCAGAGGTTACAAGTCATAAAGATTGCATAAGGGATTACATAATTCATTTTGTTATCTACTTCATTGAATACATTTCTCCAAAAGAGTAGATTCAAGTTAAAATATTTGTTTAGAAATCTTATAGTTGTCCATTTCTAAGAATTGGATATCTTGTTATGTTTTGGAGTAACTAATTTATAATCTTCTCCCCTTCCTTACAATTGTGAATCACTTCCAACTTTATCTCTTATATCTCTTGGGAGAATATAATCTATGCTTCAATTTTTGTATCTTGCATTATTTAATACTTTGGCAATTTTGGTAATTGTTTTTCATTCATTCTAACAATGTCACATGCATTTTATGTTCACATAATGTATAGCCTTTCCACTTATGAGGAGAGATGAGGAATATGCTTAAATTTGGAAGGTCATTAGTGTTTTGAATATTGCCAATGTACGTTCCTACATTCCTACATTCTTTATGATGAATCTTCTATGTACTTCATATTTGCAAACAATTGTTTGATTTCCAAACATTTCCCTAAACTAAATTTCATGTCACAACCTCACATTAAATACAGGAGCTTGAGACATGTGAGGGGAATTATGTGTCATTATATGATGACTTATGTCACAAGTATTTTGAAAAAACCAAAGTAGGTGAGTAAGTGGGCAAATGACTTTGTCATAATAGCTTTTTCCCTTTAGATTTTGTGCCATAATGTGTAGTCACAAATATCTTAGTGGTTTGCCAACCCCACTTAACCCAATTTTAAGACTTTGGAATTCGTTGCATGAAACTCGTAATAATGTTGCTCAACATTAATGTAGATATTGGCACATGGGTTGACATGGCAAAATATTCAAAATTTGTCAAAGAATATTCAAATATTTTTATGACATGGCATTATATTTGGATGTATTGGAGATTATTATGGCATTGATAAACATTTTATGATGTGGAAGGAATATGCCAATGAATATTCTTTCTACTCATGTTCATTTGCTCACACTTTTGTTCATTTGATCACCAAATAACATCCATATAAGTTTATCCAACAAAATCTTAAATCATAATGATACAATTCCACCCATCCTTGAGTAGAATCCAAACATACTAATTTTTTAATCATAATTCCCATGCTAAAAAATGTTCTTCAAACGAAGCATCATTCAATCGATAAATTTTATTTTCACAATTATAATGATAATATATATCTTTTCATTTTAATCACATTATAATTGAAGAAGATCCTTCAACATCCATATTTTAACAAGCCCACTAATATCGATTATCTTTCACACAAATAAAATTGTTCACCCAAATTTCACTTTTTGTAAATAATAAGCCATAATAGGTCTATTAAGGTAACCAATCTATTGAGAAACTAGGTAACAAGACTATTGTTTAAACTAGTAGCCAGTAACCATTTTGATTCTTAATCTTTAGACTATTGTATCGGCTAGTGATTGTTCAAAAAAACAACACTATGCTTATGGTATAGATAGTTGTAGGTTAACAAGAGTAGGGGATTCTTTTCCTTTGAAACTCATTTCCTTTTGTACATTTGTGAATATCGAAATAATTTTATGTTTCAAACTTGTTTTCATTTCAAATTTTAAATTTGGAATCTACATGTTATTGTTTTTATTCAAGCAAGAAATTATGTTATAAGAAATAATTTTTAAATGGATTCAAAAACACCCTTAATAAAAATGATAGGTTGTCAATATTTTATCAATTTCAGTGAATGGCAACATGCACACTAGTACTAAAAGCCATTTCCAAACATTTTTTAGTTTCAACAAATCAATGGTTAAAGTATGGTTTTTCAATGTCCACATTGTTGTGTTACCATGAAGTTTTTCAAAATAATTCTTTGAATACTTATTGGAAGAGCCTTCAATTGATCAATAAAGCAATTCCAGTCCTTGTCATTCACTTGGTTTATGGGTGTCAATAAAAATCCTTTAAATGTCCACCCATGTTCATAAATATTTTATTGATAATTCATTTGTTTTACCAATTAGAAGAATTAAACATTCCCATGGTGTGACACAACAAAATTGTAACGATTATTTAAGTCTAACCATTTTGGTATTCTCTTTGCTTGAATTTCTTTGCATTCCATTGTTCCCAATGGGAAAATAATTAAAAAAAACACAAACCACATTTGCACTTATGTTTATCAAGTCTTTTGTTATGTCAATTCTTGGATGTTCAACATGAATAGCCTCAAGGTAATCATGATGTGTTGTTTGATCATTCCATGCATTAAAAGTAATTATGTAACAAAATCCTAGTTTTGATACATTCACATTTACTTTTACCATTAGACAAAATATTTTAAAAAAATATTCCTTAACATGGTTGCCAAATGTTAGCGATATTCTTTTTGGGGTTGCTTGAAATATATTGCTATTAGGTTCTTGCCCCTTCTATTACACTAAGCACCATGTGTTAAGGTAAACATGGCAATGTTTAATTGGGGGGATTTTTTAAAACCTCTGCATTCTACTACAACTATTCATTTTTGGTGGGTTGATGCATGGTTGGGTGGACCAATTTGCCACACACAATTACTTTTTAAAAAGCTCAAAATTGGGTCATTTTTCCTTTCTTAGTCTAAGATTGGAAGTAAATCAAATGTATTTTTTCCATGTCATCATTGGTACCCATAAAGTTTCTTTTCTTGGGTGAAAATTGTTTAAAGTGTATCACACAGGATGAAAAGGGCCTAATCTTTATTACAATCATTTTTTATCCTATGTTTTGATCCCCATAAAAAATAACGAGTCAAAAGTTGTCAAAATTTTCAAAAGGACTATATTTTAGACCATTACAATCATCCATAAATGTGTCTTTACATGGTAAAAAAAGACTAGGTAAAAAAGACAAAAGAAGGTGATGTTGTGACAAGATTTTGGTACACCTTAAAGAATTTGGACCCTCCATTAAACATGTATGCAAAAATTGCATAAAACACATCTTCCTTCAATATGATATGGACTTTTTGGAAAACCATGTTTTTTAACCTATTCAAAAGTCCATAAGTATAAGCCTACCATTATTATCACGAAATTTTCCCCCCTTTAACTTCCTTGATATGATATCTAACTAATTTCAAGTCCTTAACACACACAACATTAATGAATGGACCATGTCAAAGTCCATAAGAAAATGAAGTCCAAAAGTATAGTCCACAAGTTGCAACTTTGAAAGTCTTTTAGGCACATTCATACTTTTATGAGTTTGACCTAATGGGGTTGACATTGCTTAAAATTATAATTTTGTATCTTTGAAAATCATAAGGGGAGCATAATAATTTGGACTAACATATATATTTTCAAATAGGCTCCATTACTTGTAAAGTTCCAATGCTCAAAATCTGATGCAAATTGATGATATTTTTAAAAGTAAAAATGATTCAAAATTTGGGGTGGACAATTTTTTTTTTCAAACATTTTTTTCCCTTATCAAATGTGCACACTTCTTGTTCAAAATTGGAGAAGATCCTAATATTGATGATTTGGGCTTTGCATGTTGCGCATTATCGGTGAAAATGCAACGATGAAAAAAATTCGAAGTTGTGGAAATGAGAATGAAAATATTGATGAAAATTGCATGCAACTTGAATTGAATTCAAATTCACCTAAATTCAATTCAAAGTTTATTTATATTCCTCTTAAGTAATGCAAATCAAATAGATTGTATTCAATTGAAGAGATATAGGATGCAACTTGATGCACAAGGCATTAAAAATATGCTCATCATTTGCATCAAGAATTGGCATTGAATTCGTTTTTCCAAAATACATTTCCATTCCATTCCATTCAAAACAAAATTTAGATTTAAAATCTATTTAGATAGGACAAGATTACTAGTGAACTTAAAAACTTGTCTACCATATGCTAACTTTGATGTTATTATTGTCACTTGAATAAAATGAACAAAAGAAGTTGAAATTGGTGAAATCCATTTTTATACAACATTTGAATGCTTTTTGCCCTAAAAATCATGAATTTTTATTTGACAAAGAGCATGGATGCATAATACTACAATATGAGGTGGCTTTAATGAATTTTTGTCAAATAATTATATTATTTTGAAAAATATATTCTAATACAAATTTTCATTTTCCTTCATAATTTTGTTTAAATTTAAAAAGCTCAAATTTTTAAAAAATATATAAAATGTGCTGAAATTGCCAAGGTACTATGTTATATACATGATGTATGATCAAGATGTTGTACAAAATAAAATTTACGTAATGCACAATTGTAAATCGGGTGTGAAATTTTTTTATAAAAAAATCATAGACTAACACATGTCACATGTAGTTCCCTTAGCTCCTAGGAAATTGAATGTGCTTTTTTTAGGAATGTACCATAGCCTTAGGAGTGGCATGGAAATTCTCAATGGCTAAATTTGTATCTTGCTTATCTTGCTAGGCATAAGGTAGTTAGAATTACCTACCACCATATAATTTGGCCTTAGTTAACCATTCCAATTTCACATAATACCCAAATGCCTTTAAAAAAAAAACATTTGCCACTTTTGTTAATTCATTGTTTGCCCATATATCTATTTCCTTGTCATCCGGGCAATCCATGTTGTACATTATGTGTTTCAACATTTTAGGAACAATCACAGGAATAAGTGTAACTTTGCTTTTAATGCAAGCTTGTTTCAAGCAAATTTGATGAATGTGCCACAAACATAAATGCTTTTTAATTTGGGGCCACACCTCCTTATTTGATTGGTGCATGCATAGAAATTGAATTAATCATACATGTTTAAATAATAATGAACAATGGATATGATGGATAACAAAATTATTCAATCATGCCACGAATTTACATTGAATTATTCATATCCACCCTTGCATTGTCAACATGAATGAATGAAAATTTAAATTCCAATCATTTTGAACATTTTTCTATCCATCTAGGGGGCTAGGTCAAGTTGCTTGTAACAAACAATGTGATGATATATGTATGCCATAGGGGACACCATTCCACCATTCATTAAGCATCATCATGTTGTGCACAAAACAATATGTTACCTGAAGACACCATGTTAGCTAGTACATGACTACCAAAAATTATGGGAAACAAAACATAGATGGGTGTAAACACAATAATAAGAACCATTGATGCTTCCTAAGGTAGTCGTAACATATTGATGTGGCTATATGGGATTGATTGAAATGTTTTGAAACAATGTTGAATAACAATTCTTACATAATCCATTTACATTGGTTCATTGTGTTAAAAAAACATTGGTTACATTCTTTAAAAAATGCTAAAAATTATTTTAGATTTATTAAGTTACTTTCAAACTTATCTAAATGCTAAATTAATATATTAAAATCATTATTATACAAATACAACACACATTTTCAACATTAACCTAAGTTATGAAACTTGTAAATATATTGAAAAAGGACTAAGAACTATGCTTGAATCTAATTCCTATTAACATGATCAGACCCAAGTGAATATATAATGCATTTTTATTTATTTATATTGTTTGTTTCAAATTACATGACATCTATACAAATATTGTTATTTAATTTCAAAATGAATAAACACCAACAACCATTCTTATGCAAATCCTTTCATTTCTTCATGGAAATTTGCAACCCTTTATTATTTGTTGAGCATGAGTACTTTTGCTTTTGACCTTAGACTTTGTGACCAACATATTGGGTGTTACAACACTAGTCTTGGGCTCTTGACCAAGGTTACGAAGAAATAAGGAAAACTAATCAAGAGTGAGATGATTGATCACATGCGCTCTTATGTGGCAAAATGGAAAGGAATAAGTCCTAACACACTCCCACCTGGATTCTCATTTAGGAATAGAAAGTCAAAAGACATTTGAAACAATCTTGACCAATTCTTGGTTTTTAGAAATCCATTGGGTTAGGGTTTAAAGCTTTTTGTAATATGAAATACCTTGTGATTTTGAGTTTAAAAATATTCTTAAAAAAAAGAAAACTCCTTAGTTTTAAGGTTGGGTCAAATTTTCTTGACCAATCCAATTAGTACATGTACTTCAACTTGAGTCTAAAATCCAATTTTCATTAAACATTTGAGTTTAAGTTTTTTATTCAGTTTTCAATTAGAAAATTTATTCAAATTCAATATTTCTTGCTTCTTAGGTCTAAGAATTACAAAGTCACTACCATAACAACCTACTCATCGAAAGCTTTTCAACAATATTAAAAATGTGCCTTATTTTTTAGTTTTAAATTATGAATTTATTGAAATTTCAATTGTTCAATGATCAATAATTCTTGCACTATAGGTCTACACATTATGAAACCACCTTGATGCACGCTTACCTATTGAAAACTTTCAAATAGTACCAAAAGCATGCAAAAAGCACTATGGTTTGGGAGATGTCAATGGGACAAGACAATACAAATAAAGTATCTTCCGAGGATTCTAATGTTAAAAAATAATTTGAAATTAGGAAAATATTCCAAAATTAATTCTTGCACAATGTTGTCATTTTACATAGGCAAATTCTAAAGTATTGAAGACTATTTACTAACTAGGACTTATGGGGAAATAATATACGACGCATTATCAGTAATGAGATCCTATTACAAAACAATCTAGTGTTATTAAGGCATAGGGTCAAACTGGAAACATACCCTAATCTTGGCTCTTGCACAATGTAGTTACCTTATAAATGTGAATTTGAAAGTATGGATGAGTACTTGCTAACTTGGTGTTAGATTGATGCCAAAAAGACATAATTCCATAGACCCTTGAACTGATTTACATGGAAATATCAGGCATTAACACTATGTTACACCAATCAAGTTGAGAACATGGTATGTGCATGCTTCCTAGACACACTATAAACAAGTTTAAAAGCCAATTACAGGCAATTATGAATATTGATAGGATAAAGAAAAAAGAGAAAAGTGTTGACAACATGTATAGCCTAGTAGCAAATCTATGGATATTTCAAAAAGTGTTTTAACCTATGTACCTAGCTTGTAGCCTCACAACAATGAAACAAGCACAAAGAGACCAAAATAAACATGGTACCAATTCCACCAAATTGAAATTCACATTCCCTTGACCTGTAAACATCAAACTTGTATCTTAAGAGAACAAAGATTCCATCAAACGAGAAAACATAAGAAGCAAAGCAACCAATGGAATTGAAACATGTCAGAATTGGATGTTGAGATTGACATAAGTGTCCAAGAGCAATCTAGTCCATCACAAGTTTCTTCTACCTCCAAAGAAGTTCAACTAAAGTTGCTTATTAATGCAAATAAAAAGAAATGGCACTTGTTTCCTTTCCACAAAAGCTGACATATACCTTTTCCACTTGCTAGTTGTTCATTTGTCCACCACATCCACCATTTCACCAGAGTACACAGTTTCTCAACATGACCAATAATGGTCTGCGGCTCAATATCAGTGTTGGGCAGGTATTTGATTCCCTCAATTCCAGTTTTACAATTCATTACCACTTTTGTCAATTGAAAGAATTCTCTTTTGTTTTGTCCTGATCAGCCTCACCATATGAACATCTTCAATGGGTGCAATTAGCTCACAATGCAGGCCTCTTGCATTGGAGTCACTGTGATAATAGTAAGAAAATATTGAAGATAAATGCAACTTTCATTGAAGTTGTCCTGTCTTGAAGCTAAGTCCACCTCAAATGATTGGGGCACAAGAAAAACTTTGCACAAGAAAACCTGGTGGTTTCAGTAGACTCTCAAATTGGCATGGCCCTGTACAATTTTACTACTCTTGGGTGGTCAGTGTAATCTGTTGGGATTCATAAAATGGGCCACTGTAATTTGCAACCGAGAGAGATAGCAGAAAATTGTCAAAATTGTTTCAGACTTTAACAACAAATGGTTAGTTAGCCCCTGCAGAACACAAGACACAACAATATGGCAACCAAACAGATTACAGACAACCAAATCTTCATATTCATTCCCCATGGATCGCAATGTTCCTTGCTGTAAGCCAACAGTAAAAAACAGTCCACCAAGCTCCTAGCTCCTCACTAAACATGTCTGGAGTTACTCTCTTCTGCTGCACCAGCGACAAAATAAGCCTAGGAGTATCGACAGAAAAATGATGAAAAATTGGGCTATCTAAGGCCCCTCTAAAATGGCAAATGAGGACCAGTTCTTCTGGTAATCATGTGCTATATCCGGACATGTGGAAGAGATTATGAGGCTAGGGTCTTAGGCAAATGCAACTGGCCATCCCACCAACACGAGAACCCTTGATTACAGTAGTTGAAGCATCCCATAACTATCCTTTGTCCTACAGGACAGCCAGGAACTCTCAGTGCAACAGAAAGCCCCAGTGCAACAACCCATTGAGGCCAGCATGAATTTAAAAACTGGCAAGAACTAGTCAAAATTTCCGAGAAATGTGAAGTCAAGGCAGAAAAAGCAAAATACTCTTCAAAATACAGCCTTTCCACCTTCAGAGATTGACCTCTCTCTACATCTGCAGCCAGCACATGCACCCCTGCCAAAGGATAACTTGGTAGACAGAGCCCCATACTTGTAAAATTTCACCCACGCAGGTACAAAAGCATCTGCTCATGGAACCCACTGAAGGCTAGTGCAATGAGAGTGTCCGAGAATTGGTAAAAATGTGAGCTTGATTGCACACTAATGACAATCACCCCAGTCTAAGCTGCAAAACCATGTGTTTCCACTAATGGAGTCTCATTGTCTGCTATCCTCCTCTTGTCCCCCAGCCTGGCATTTTTTTTTTCAGTAGAGTAGGAAAGACAAGAGAAGGATGACATTCAATATGGGTTCCGTCTGAAACAGCAAGGCTAGCATGTTTTTGCCACTGGAGCCATATTATCCACCTGGAAGAGCATTGATGTCAGCCCGCTGGACTTCCGCAGATGGCTGTGAACTTGTCCAAGCCCCCATAGATTGGTACATGCCCATACTTGGGCTTGTCTGCCCTCCAGACTGACTGCTGGGAGCTGGTGCTCCAACTCCTTGATACCCTCCTGCTCCATTGATACATCATCAGAGCATACCCATGAGATCCTTGACACAGCAGATGGATGCCTCATGATGACTCCCCAACCAACTCAGAAAAATTAGTCCCTTGGCCTAAGCCGATATCTCCTTACATTGAAGCCTCTTCAATCAATAGTCAATGCTATGAGGAAAGAACTGAGAACCATTTCTTAACCTACCCTCAAAGTTTCAAAACTTTGAACATGTGACTAAGAGAGCTGAACCAGACCTGGTGTTGGAAGTTTAGGTGGTCGTGGGGTTCCAGATGAAGTAGCAACCCCAGATCCAGATGCTGGTGACAACCCAACAAAGGTTTCTTGCTCAACTCTAGGCTTTGAGATGCTTTTACCAGGATCAGAAATAAATGTGCCAACTACAACCTGCATTAACAGCAACAGAAAGAGTGATTTCCCGTGCTGGTCTATTTGCTGTATCAGGGCACAAAAAAAAAAAGCAACTTGGGAATCAAATTCATTTCTAGAAATCATAATTCAATTGACAGACTTACACAGATAGAAAAGTCCAGTTACATGAAAACAGAAATTGGGGTACTCCACAATGAGGCTAAGGCAAGCACAGTTTTATACATACAGCTACCCCACCTGCAAACATCCCCATCCACCTGCATAGATACCTGTATAGGGGAAGCTGCAACAAGGAGGCCTGCAACACTGCCCCCGATGACACGGCCGTCAGTTGCTGCCAAAGAAACACTGAGCCCACCTGTTCGCTGGCGAGCTCCACCTCCAGTGTCTTGTAGAAGATATGAGCCTGACAAAGAGAGAATTTCATACCGACCCTGCCAGCACAATGGAACATCACTTCTTGATGTAAGTGCAGACACAACAAATACCTGTTACAAAAATGGTACCATGAACTCCAAGAGCACAAGGGAAAAATCTGATGGAATTGCAGAGACCCATTGGCATCAAGCTCTATCTATGTCTTCCAGTACCACATGTACACAAATACATGATCTTTATCTGTAATTGAGTAAGTAGTCATCTAGCTACCAGTTGAAAAAAGAGGTTTCAAATGAAATATCCAACAATATTATGAGTCAGGACTAGTTGATGTGCCTAATACAAATGGCAAAGGGCTTCGACATTGTGCTTGTGACTATTTTTTGTGAAGATGGAAATGGTTTTCACAAATGTTTCCCAGAAGGTGTATCTCCTGCATATACAATACCTCATAGGTGACAGTGCCTCCTGATGAGGATTGCTGGCGTAGTGTGACATTGGAGATGGCACCAGTCGCGGACATAACGCAAACTGCTCGTGGTCCGTGCTGTACAAACGACATAATCCTTGAAGCAACATCCTGCAGGTGCTTGTGAATCAACTTAGTCACTATTCTGATCAGTTTAGACACATGACAGCAGATGCACCTATAGTATTGAAAGCATTCAAACTTACTGCCTAAAAATCTAACAAACCTGAAAGGAACATACTAACCTCCCCAGCTGCAATTGTTATGATATGAGGTGTGAAGCCTTGGCCAGCTGAACCTGCCAGCACTACCCCTGGTTGGGAGAATTGGGCACCAGCATAAGAGCAGTGTGAGCTTCCAAACATCAGTCAACCTTAAAATTCTTTAATGCCAAGTTAGCCAGTGCAAAAACTGTAAATCAGAAACACTATCGACTGCTGGCAACAGAGCTCTTTCTCAGTTGTACCGACGCTAGCATCACATTACAGTATCCTGCATTACATTACCTTATTCATGCAGGAAACAGAACCAATCAACACAGAAGGAACAGCAACATTACAATTTACTAAAGCCAGGTACATACCAAGGGCTGCCAACTGCTGCTTCTTGCCTGAACCTGGAGGTCGACCTCTACTTCGCCTCTCTGAGGGGGTTGATGGTGATCCAGCCACTAGTGGAGATGATCCAGAAAGTGGAGTAGCAAGTGGAATTATATTACCTTCAGCATCAGTACCGGTATACTTGCGAGGTCTTCCCCTCTTTCGCTTTACAGGCTCACTCCCACCCAAGGGCCCTCCACTCATACTTCCACTCATTCCTGTGCCAGGAGGCATAGTCATGCCTGGAACAGCACCAGAGGGCCCGCTTTCCATTGAAGGACTGGTAGTTCCAAGGGTCATCCCTGAAATAGAGGTCACTGGCCGTGTGGCAGCTGGTGCATGCAGGCCTTGTGGTGAGCTTGTGGCACCCATGCTGCCACCTGGGGGGGTTCCCATTCCTGCACTCCGTGGCTGCATAATGCCATAGGGGACCTGCACAACCAATACTAGACAATGCTCATGGTGTTTCAACTATGCACAATGTGTAGTCTCATCAGCTCCCAAGCCTACCACAATCCTTCACAAGATTCTTCAAGGACTGGAGAGAAATGCCGTCCCTCTGAGCTGCACCTTGACTTGTGAGGAAGATATGACATTGGATAAGAAAAGAATACAGAAGACATACCAGAAAAAAATAGGACCCAACTACACAGTTTTTCAACCTATGCAGAAACTGCAAGTGCTAGAAGACCCAACAATTCACTGCTGGTCTGGATATATAAAGATAGATCAAGCACTGAATACTAAACAGGAGTATGAAACAACATGTCTTCTTCTTTCTCCCCTTAAGCTGTAATGGAACAGAAGGTAAATTGACTGACCCTTCATCATGCTTCAGATAGCTGAGTTGCTTCGATGAACACCACAACAACTACTACTGTTAATACTATGCAAAAGAATGCACCTCAAGAACCATGTGGAAAACAGGCACTGGTCATGAAGAAACAGAAAAGCACACAAAGCTCATGGGGGGTTGGATGATTTACTAGGGCTTTAGGGCAATACTGACAAGCTGGCATGGTACTGGATGGAACAGTCTTAAGACTCATACCTGCATGCTACCACCGGGTCCAGCACCCGCTGCTTCCCTGCCTTCCATGCATAGACTCGCTAGCTATCCTTCTCTGTGTTTCTCTTGTGTTGACCCCCCAGTCTCTTTCTCCTATCCCTGGCTGGCGGTGTGGCTTCAAGACTCCTATGTTACTGCCCCGTTCGCCGGGTGATAATACTCCTGTACAGATGAAAACGGGGGTGATGGTGGGTGGGTGGCCCAAAGTCAGTGCTCTCTCTGTCTGGCGTTTAACAACTGCAGAGATCCTTCTCTGCATCTTTCCAAGTTGGTATAATAACCTGCTTGAAAAACACATAGTACAAAGAACAAGGGATGGAGCCCTAAAGCTCTCAGTACAATGCAATGCTCTAAAAATTACATTTGTTTCTTCATTTTCTTTGCAATTTTTTTTTATAGAGGCCAAGACTTGGGAGAAGAACTCTTGTGACCTATAGCTGAAGAAAAACGGAGCTTATTTTATTTCCTGCCTGCTGCTGGTGCTGCACAAGGCGAACTGACTGCTACTGTGCTACCTCAACCTGATTCTCACAGAAAGACGGAATCACAGGGAGCACCAATTCCCCAAAATGCCCTACATAAGACATCTAATCTCACCATGACTTGGGGCACCTGCTGATAAACCACGGAACTTCATCATGAGCCACAGCGAGTTTGTGCAGATGGACTATACCTGTTGTTGGTAAAGCACAGGAGGAAATAGCAGCACCAGCTCTGGACTTGCACTTCCAAACTTCGCCCTATCTGTGGGGCAACACTTCAAGGACGACCCAACCAACAGAAGAAGAAGTTCATCAGCACCGGTACTGCTGCGCCATCATATCGCCACTTTTCGTTTGGGTGTTTTTCTTATGACAACCGATTGTTTTCTCTTGCAAACGGCTTCCAAATTGGTGCGAATGCAAAAGTGCTCTTCTTCTTAGACCCAAGATCTTGTTGTTCTCAGCTAGCGACAAAAACCAAAGTAGTAGTAGTAGTAGTAGGCGGCAGCAGCAGCAGCAGCATGCACCACCCTTCTTGTTGTTGTTCTTCCCGCAAAGACCCCCCGCATTACATTAGTTTGCTTTGTTGTCCCCACATTTTTTTCGTTGTATGGCTTGTCTTATCTTGTGTTCCTAGCCCTGTATCATCCTCCTCACCCAAACGGATAATGCATTCCTCAGACACCAAAGAAATGCTCACACCCAAATACATTCCTCTACAATCAAACAATCATGCTTTCTTTCTTTCTTTCACCTCTCTTGTCTGTCTGTCTGCTTGCTTGCTTCCTTCCTTGAGCATCACAGGAACGTACTCTGATGGTTTTGGGTATGTCAACTCAACCCCCACAATTCCTTTTCCTTCAAAGCAAAATACCCACCACCTAACTACCAGACATGCAATTCACCTCTCCTTCTAGCCACTAGGCCCCCCCGCAGCAACAAAGCCTGCTCACCAACACCATGGCCAGAACAACTCTTGTATTCCGCTCTGCACCGCTTCTTCCTGAGAGCTCTCTCGCGCGAGCAGCTCAAGGAAACCCAGAAAAAAAAGCACCCACCATCAGCCACACTCACCAAAAGCCACTTCCGAGCAAAAGAGGGTCTGGGAATCCACCAAAGCTCCTGCACCCAAGGGAAAAAAACCTCTCCAAATCCAAATCCACAATAGCTTCAAACCCAACACGTCCTCCAACAACCCTACTCAAAGAAGCAAACAAACACAAAACCGAAACAAGATTATCGAAAAGAAAAGAAAATAAACTCGAAAGCAAGCTCAAAAAGCCTTTCAAGCTGATGCTATTATTCTCTGCGCAATGCACTACCTAACCCCGAAATCACACACACAAAAATCCATCTTGCAAAAAAATAAAAATCCAAAAGCAACAACAACAAAGCTAATGATACGGATGATGATGGTGATGCACCATTCACCCTTCCTTTTAGAACAATTCCCCACAACAACAAGCAAACAAACAAATAAACAAATGACCGATCTTTTCTCCTCCCTCCCTCAACAAGAGCAAACTTTGGAACCTTTTGTTTGTCCCCCAAGTGCAAATCAGGTTGAATAGTGGCCGATTTTGTTCTATTTAGCCTCAATATTTGCAACCCATGATAGACAATAAAAACACTGCTACGAGCCACAACAACAGCAACAACAAACAGCAACAACAATCTTACACGAAAATCTCCACCAAAATTGCCCAAAAAAAAAAACACGCGCACCAGCGCGCGCGCGCGCGCTCACACAAGCACACACACAAAACTCTCTCTTTCTGTCTCTTGTTCTCTCTCTCTCTCTCTCTTTCTTTCTGTATTTCTTTCTTTCTTTCTTTCTGTGTTTGTCTTTCTCGGCGCAGAAAGAAAGAAAATGCAATGCCCAGAAACACGACACCACTGCGGTAATTAAAAAAAAAAATTTGATGGAAGGAAGGAATGAATGGTGGTGTGCTAAGAAAAATTTAATGAAAAAACATAACCTACCTACCCACTTCATTCAGTGGTGCTGCAATTTACCTACCTACCTACCTGTTGAAAATGAGCCAAATCACTTCCTTCCAGGCAGGTTTTTTAATAAAATTATTTATTTAAAAAATTCATTTTGTGATGTAGCCAAACTGGAGTTCATTCACAGGAAGATTTAGCCGAATTTAGCTATAGATTTTATATGAAAGTCATTTAAAAATAACTTCTTTCATATTTTTGGCTACCTGCTTAAACCGGCTGTTAAAATATGGCGAATTAGTGGCAATCCTTTGTAAGCGTCAAAATCATATTTTTCACGTTAAAAGTACACACTGCCACATTCATTCATCTTGCTTTGTGAGTTTTTCTTTTTCGTTTTTTCTTTTTTTTCATTTTTGGTCCTGGGAGATAAAAACACACCAAAAAATAAAATCCCACATTCAACTTTCACCTATTGATAATTTATGGTGATGGGTAGTTAACAAAAAACAAAAAAAGACTATGTACCTTCTAGGTACCTCTGCCAAAAGCATAATTGACCCCCAAAAAAACAGGGGCATTAGTTTTTCGATGATTTCACCTGATATTCCTACAAATTTGAAAAAGTGGATTCTTTCTCTTTTTCACAAATACAACTGACTATATACACATTGGAAACCCCCCCCACCCCCCAAATGCATTGTTTTTCACAAAATTCAAATGTATACCTATAAATATGTCCTTGACCAAAATGACAAAATATTCACGTTATGTATCTGACAAAGCAAGCAGGCAAGCCAAGTAAGCCCTTTGTGAGTGAGTTCAACTCATTTTGTACATATTCATAATTTTTTTAAAATTCAATTTTCATGAATAAAAAAACTTAAATCTGAGACAATAGAAAATCATTGACAAAATTTGACCACTAGGCTAGGTAAAAGGTATGTATGCATTCCACCCCCACAATGGTGCAATTTCTACAAATTAAGTATTTTTTCTAAAATTTGACGAAGTGAATTTTCTCATTAATTCAATGTTTAGGGATTTTCCACATCACGAAGGGGCCTGAATTTCTGTGGCAGTAAAAACAAATTAACGAAGCCCACGACAAGGTAAATCTTCCTCAGCTTGAACATACCTATGCTAACTAAGTAGGCTGTCTAGTGAGGACCGTTACTTACTACCTACCTATACACGTAGCAAATATGATTATTATTATTTATTATAATTAATAAAAGCATGGCAAGTGAAGTTAGGGTTGTTGTAGCCTAGGTTGACAACTAAGACGATCTCATAGGGGGTCCGTTTTTCTGAATAATTATCTTGGGGTGGGGCTGGCAGGGGAGAGGGGGATTGTGGGGTCGGAACTTTGCATCTAAATCTAGTTATCTTAACCCTTAACTAACCCTAATGTAAACCCCACCCTTCCCTCCCTCCCCCCCTTTGATAACTAGATTTGCCAAGCACTCACCAGCACACCATGCAAAGAATGGATGGTGTATGGGAGCTAACCACAGTGGTTAGCTATGTACTGATCATCCACATGTCTCTACCTACTAGTGGTCATCAAGTGCCTTACCCACTTACATGCCTGCATTATGACAACTTACATTCCCTACATGCACTTTCATTACCCACTTACACCGGTAGTTAGTTACTTAGGTAGGAGAGGCTGAAAACAAAAGGGTTTACAGGATAAGTTACCATGGTTGAACCCTGGTAACTCGGTCAATGGTTCATCCAGAACTAAGTCATCGATGCGGGTTTCCGCTTTCCAGTATATAGTGCACACTATGCGAATGGATGAGTGATGGGTGGGTCACATAAACATCCAACCCAAGCCAATGAGGGATGTCTTGCCCCTAGGAAATAATTGAATCTTCAAATGCAAGGCGTCTCATGGTGTGGGTCTTTAAGCAATAAAAAAAGCATCCTTCATCAATTTGTGCCCATTTTGTTATTGACTTGCTCTAAAGACGTTTCCACATAATTAAGCATGCCAATTGAAACATGCAATTATGTTTCTTTGGTAATTATGCCACACACATAATAGGTAGTTAGTGGTTATTCTACTTAACCAACCAAGTTCAAAACACCACACTTTTAACCACCTACTTCACAATCTACAGATATCACAAATTAAATCATTGGGTATTCAAATTGTCCGCCATACTTCTTCTTATGAGCCTGGATTCAAATTTTTTTGTAGGTTTTAAAGCCATTGGACAAGTAGTTGACTTGTGAATTACATTCTTAATTCTGTGGTCTTAAGTGTTTAACCATTTCATGTATCATAAATATTGACATGAAACTAGCACACCTTCAAATTCAACCCCCCAAAAATTTGTATGTAATTATGCCATGTAACAAGCATGATTTGAATATATGTTTGACTTTGGTAGCCATAACTTACATCCTTCATCACATTAATTTGTTATTCAATTTTGTCCAAATATTTGCACTTTGGAATTTTGGGGGCACATCTTTCGATTTCACTCATCAGAGAATATGTAAAACCAACCCTAAAAGAGGACATCTGAAAACATATTCTGAATTTTCAAAAAAATTTATCAGAGTTGTAAACAAGTATTAGGTTTCAAGAACCTTCATTGAAGTTTGGATAATTGAAATAGAATTCTATTGAAAATTCTATTTGACTGTAAACAAAGAGAAGACAACTCCAACTTTCACAAAATCCCAAAATTTGTACCAAGTTTATATTATACACATAACATATTATGTAATGACCTGCTGAGATTATTTTAGTGCAATTGGAGGGAATACCGATTATCTAGTGTATTTTTGCTAGGATGGTTGGGTGGTGTCACATGGACATGGGCTTCATTGGAATCGCACATGCAACTGCCCTGCTGAGCGCAGGCCCTTATTATGCACAAGCCCTACCCTTGGGCTTTACCCTACACTTAACAAATGACATAAAACCCCACCACAACATCCAACTGTTTACCAATTCCAAGCCTTAGAAAATCATTTTGACTTTGTGGGAGAATTGGAAACGTTATGGTTCCATTTACCATGTACTTGTTGAATTCTATGGCTTAGGGAAAAAGAAACTGGTGGCTAATCTATCCTATATAGGGCTAATAAGAGCCTCATCGATGCACCATGACATCAAAAAAAATTCTTGGGGAGGTGACTACTACCTATATGATTCCAGGATCCTGTGCAAGAATTGCCCAAGCACCACCCTATAGTAGAGAATTTGTGAAGCAAAGATGCTCATGAGTTGGTCAAGCTCAAAGGAGTTTCAGCATGAAAATTTTAGAGGTGTGGTACTTTACAACTTAGGGTAGTTTCTTGTGGTTTTTGTTGGAGGGGCATGGATTTCTCCACCCTATATGAGAAATCTCTCTTGACCATTGAACCCCATCACAACAACACACAATCCATCACCAATATACCTAATATAATAATATATCACCCAACCCTACTTATTATGAATTAACTGAAGATATTCAAACAAGGACATCTCATTGAATGATCATAGACCTGAATGTCCCTTGTCCCCCATTGCAACATATGTTACTACAAACAGATCCTTTCTACTAATTGCTGGGTTAACGACCCCAACTCCCAAGTGTTGGGGAATTCAAATGGCCCCATAAGTATATAAGTATTCTCAAATATGGTTCCAATTTATAATTTGCAATGTTAAATCCCCAATCCCTGGATGACTTGGGAGGTCAAGGATTGGGTTGGATTCTCTTCCTTTGCTAGTAGGTGAAGAAAGTCCTGTTTGTAGAACCGTTTAGTACTGCACCCTTAGAGTTTGGAGTTTGGAGTTGGCTTCTTACAAGTTCTTCTTGTGGTCAGTGGATGCTTGTTTATAAGCAGACATTGTGTTGGTTCACAAACAAGAGAAGAAATTACAAGCAGATTGTTCAGAAGAGTGACCCAGCTCCCTTAAGGTGTTTGCAGTTTGCACACTAGTTGTGGGGAATGAATATGTGAGCCAAGGTCATTTCCAGTTTATTGCTATTATCCCTTGTAGTCACCCTGGTGGACAAAACATCCGATGGTTTGTAAATATATGAAATGAAGTGAAGACACATGAGTTTCATTGGTTATTCTTGGCCCAGCAATTCGCTTGCACTTGTCGGGTTCCAATCATTCCGACAATCCATTTCAACCTGAACAAATAAAAGGAGCCAAATCTGAAAAAAAGAAAGAAAAAAAAGTGGCGGGAGGAACTTGGGAACCAAACAAATGCCCTTCTTTTTTTTGGGTAAATTGCAAAGCATTTAATGAAATGAAAATATTTGTGTTGAGTTGGGGAAGTTTATGTATTTTGCAATTTTTGGCGGTGGAAATATTTTCAAAAACTTTTTGAACTTAGAAAATGAAATGGAAATTATCAAATGCATGATATCCAGTTCTTTTTTTTATCTATATTTCTGTGGAACTAAAAGGTGGTATGTGATAGTGTGACTTCTGATATCTGTTCAATTAATCATTTTTGTACGAAATATTATAATATATAACTTCCTTCTATGCTTTTTTTTCACAGCTTTGTATGACTTTTCAGGGAAATTTTTCCCTCTTTTCCAATTTTTTTTCCAGAAACATTTCCCACTTTTTGCAAAAGCAAAAACTGAAAATTTAAATTCCAGCTCCTCCCCTTTAAGGAAAAAAAAGTCCAAATATTTATACTTCACATTATTTGAATTTGCATACCCAAACTCGGCACTCAAGTCATGTTTTACTACCAACTAACTTAAGTAGAGGATTGATTTGAAACTCATTGTCAAGGTTCCCAAAACCATTTATAGTAATAAAACACAATAATAGTTCACAATTTAATTAGGTACATTATTTTGGGGCAATTTCACTGTTCAATCAAATTTATATATATTTTAAATTGGGGAAGAAGATCAATCTCCTCTTTATAGATTTTCCTGTTCATAAAATAAAACGCCACCAGAATATATTCCTATAGAAGCTAGGACTAGCTAGCTCTAAAAAAAGGCTGAAAACGTTTTAAAATACACGTAGAAAAAGCATTTCACCTTGGAGGGAGGGAGGGACGTAGCATTATTTTATTTCATTGTGACATGCAAAAATTTGATGCTGGTATTAAGGGGGACAGGAGTAGGTAGGCCCAGAACGGCTAGGTACCTTAGGATAGGAACCTAGAACTAGGAGTTTGTGTGGGGCCTATTCTAGCCGGGCTTATATAGACTAGGAACCTATTCTAAGCTGCAACGGTCCTCTGGGCCTAGGATGTCAACCCCCTATGAAGGATGTGGCTGACCAAAAATATATCTCTTTTTTTTTCCTCTCCCAACTTCCCATTATGTGTGGGGGTTTTTTCTGATAATTAAAAAACCAAGAAAACTATAGTTCTGTATTAATTTCTTCTGTTTTCAACATGCCAAATTTCTTAAAAAGTGGTAGGTCTAAATTGTGATACTAATGATACTATTTTGACTCAATTTTAAGACCTCTCATGTACTTACTTACATGTTCTTAGCATGGCCCTGCCATTGAGCACACATTGTATATTTTTACAAAATATATACATTTGTGTGAAATCCAATTTTCTGAATTTTTCATTTTTATTTGAAATTTTCATTAAAATAATTACTTAAAATTCAATCATTCCTGCAGCATAGGTCTGCATATTATGAAAGCACATAATATTATGGCTTTTCAACATTAGCTTCACACCCCCAATTCTCTAAATTTTGAACTTTTTTTATTCATATTGAATTTTTAATCATGAAAATACTCAAATTCAATAGCTCATACATTGCAATGTGTAAACATTATGAAATCACCTTCATGCATTCATAGGTAGTCATTGTGGGCTTTCAACAATATCAAAACACCACCATGAGCCATGCGGTTTGAAAGATTTAAACGTTATAAAATAATCAAACAAAACAAACAAACTACCTTTGTTAATAGTAAGACTAGTGTGGCATGTGCAATTGAGCACAAACTATAATCTTGAATGAAATTTGGAAGGGAAAATGATACACCTTATTTCACCCTAAGTTTGAAAATTTGAAAAAAACAGATTTTAATAAATTTCCAATATAAAAATACTCAAAATCTAGTATCTCTTGCAAATTAAGTCTAGTAATAATTATAAAATCACCTCCATGAAACCCTACACATTGAGGACTTTTCAAAAATATCAAGAGTGCATCCAAGTTTCTTTTTTTTGCTATAAATATTTCACTTAATTTAAATGAAAAAAATCAACATTCAAAATCTCTTGCATTACAAAACCATTCGATGCATCCCTACTCATCAACAACTTTCCAAGGATACCAAAAGGATGGTGGGGGAGCATTGTGCTTTTGAAGGCCTTCATGTGACAAATCAAAACAAACAACCTTCCTTCCTTAATAGATGGATGTTAGGGGTATATCTTTAGTTAATTAAAAACATCAAAAATATTTGTAACATGAATTTAACATTGAAGGTATTGTTTGGGCAAGGGGGTAGGGCTATGGTTGATTGTTAAGTCATCTATTTGTTTATTTTGCATTGCACACTCTATTTTTATTTTCATTGTAACACTGCATTTTCGTCTTGGTTTGATTTAACTTTCGACATTTTGTTTTCTCATATGTTGTGAGTGTGGACATGAGTTAAACACATATGGCACACATCTAACACGTTGTCCATTTGAAGGTCATTAGATAGCCACACATGACATAATCAAAGACATTATGTATGCCTTCTTGAAAGAAAATGGACATGTTATATGAAAAAAGTGATGGTACACCTTTATGTCAAAAGTTTCATTACGAACTGATCTCTACATGACTCGCAAGGATCAAATTTTCATTGCAAATGTGATGAGTAATAATCCAACACAGAAGACAATGGGTACAAGTGTCATTAATCGACCAGTAGGTGCAACTGCAAAATTTAGCACTATTGTTAATATATGCAAGTATAGAGGGCTTCATGAGAGACACCACTTTATTCCAATGGCCATGAAGGTGCACAATGCACCTAGGGGTGATATGGATTGATTCATCAAGGAGTATGCTTGTCTTTTTCATGATAGATAATCGGGAGATAATTTGTCTTTATCTTTTTACATTCAATTTTTCAAGCAACATGTTAATATTGCTCTTCATTGTGCCTTAGCCTTTACTCTAGAGAGGAAGATTGTGTTGGCAAGAAATGCTTGTTTCATACCTTCTATTACTATTAAATCTCATGATTTGCATGCATGCGACAATAAAAAGGTGTGGGTGAAATAATTTCCTCCCACATGAGGGACTAGTTCTCTCCTTTCTTTGGTTCTTGTGGGCTGGCATCTTTTGGTGGTTCTTTGGCCTTCCCTTTTGTCTTCCAAGTGATGGTTCTAGCCATCAGGTTTTTATTTGATTTTTTACCCCCTTTTTGTTCTCTTTCATTTTTGAATAGTTAGTGTTAGTTATAAGGTGTGATGTTTGTGAATAGCTGGGCCTGATTTCAATCATATTAGAAATGAACTTCATATCTATTAACATATTTGTTCCAACAATTTCAGATAGCAATCTATCAATCCTGCAATTTTCCAAGAATCCTTGTACAAATATGTTTTTAAATTCATAGTATTTTGAACCATGTAGAACCTTGGTTTAGCTTAAGATTTTAAGATATCATCCAGGCATGAATGAAGACAGGAAATGCTTCCACCTTAAGAAATTATTAATTACTTGGAGTTCCACCACAGCAATATTTACTTGATTATCACACAGACATTGACTACCCACTTCACATACAACTACCGTATGGGCATTGAACCCTCCCCACTAACCCAACAATTTTTCTGAAAAGATTTTAGGGGAGACTGTTATTGAGGCCTAGGTTTCACTAATTTGTGTACTCCTAGGGGATGACCTTAATTGATGGGAATTCTTTTTAGAATAAGGGAAAATACCAGAGCTAATGCTTGACCACTTTCTCAAATTCTTTATCTAGACGAGTGACAATTTGCAGTCTTTATTTCTGTTGGCAATATTTTGGCTGAAATCCAAATTAATTGTTAAAATTTAGAAAATGATGTGATTTTGGAGGATTTCAACTGTCAGAAGTGAGATTATTTTTTCCAGGTTTTTATATCTCATTTTCAGTGATTAGCCAAAAAACACAGAACAATGATCAAAGATTTATACTTTATATCCGGTTTATTGCCAGATTTGGCTAAATCTTCCTAGGGATGGGATGATCGTCACTGTTTGTAAATCTTCCTATGGATGATTGCCACTTTGGCTGGAAAAGAAAATTCCTACCAAAAAAAACTGCTGAGAAGGGCCCCAAAGAGAAAAAGAAAAAAGGTGAAAAATAATTGAAATGACTAAGCCGTGGAAGAGGATTGATTACCTTTCAATTTTTTTCAAATAAGGTACGTCAATGATGGTTGGAAATTCCCACATCCTGCCAACAGCTGAATTAATTCACACAACCACCTGCAACTTGGGAGTACATTACCCACCTTTACTAAAATATGGTAATCCCTCATTATTATAGGTAGTGTGGAATTTGAGATTGCAAAACATCACTTCCATCATATTTCCCCATTTTAACTTGACTTGCTGAGAGGGGGTTGCCCAACCAAACCAAACCAAACCAAACCATGTTGAACGCGATCAGTAGCTATCATGTTAAGTGTGTGGTGTAAAACATTATCCATATTAGCCCTCAAACCTAGTTGTTATCATGGTGTAACCTTGGCCAGCCAAAGTGGTCCAAACTCCAAACCAGTATTGGGTGGGTGTCAACTTTTGAACATACCAACTGGTATTGGTATAGGGTCTTTTTTTAAAAAAATTGCATACCCACCTGGTACTGGTATTGGATCTGGCCAGCCGAGTGCTGCAAAGTGCAAACCAGTATCGGGCAGGTATCGACTTTTGAACATTCCAGCTGGTACTGGTATTGGATCTTTTTTTTAAATTCATACCAGCTTGGTACAGGTACTGAATCCCCAAGGAGTAGTGGCAAACTTCTGACTCCTTAGGAGGAGATTGAGGAAAAAAATTGAGCAACCATGTTGTAAGTATTGCTCTCCTTGAAGATAGTTAAAAAGTGTCCAACAACAAGCCTTTGAAAAGAGTGAAAAAGAGTAGTTTTTCATTAGAAAGATTGAAGAGACAAAACCACTCAATACCTACTGATATATAGTCGGCAGACTTTGCATCATTTCTTCATATTGAAGTAGTGTTTGTATTTTTAAGGATGTACTGGCTTGAAATTTGGTATTCAAGACCCACCATAGGAGGATGTTGTTTCAGGTGCAGATTTGCCCACTACTTTTTGTGACCTACTTCTTCCTTCTTGCTCCATGTTTTCTGGGATGTGAAGATGGTGGGTTGGGGCTGACAAAATCCCACAACACTCCTGTCCTGTTCTTCATGTTGTTGTCTCGGTCTCCTTGTCTTCTTCTTCCTGCATGCTCGGTGTGCATGGTGTGTGTGTGTGTGTGTGTGTACATAAGTTAACTCGGAGCTCAAAGAAAATCAGATGGGTGGCGAACAATCAAACCCACAATAACACCACTATCATCACAGTATATGCTTCCCTCCACCATTTTATTGGATACAAATGGGACCAACCAAGGATATGCAAAGGAGACGAGACAACCACAAACCACCCCCTGCCCTGCTCCCAATACTTGGTGAGAAACCAGAGAAGCTGTTTTTTTAAGCGGGGGGACTGGAAGAGGGTTTTTGGACTCTGGAGAGAGAGAGGGATATGCAGAGTGGGAAGGGAGAATTTTACTGGTCATAAGCACCTAATGTATGTTGGGGTGATCATAATGATAATAATGGTGTGTGTTCTTTTGGCAGCAATAAATTTTTAAAAGGTTGTTTGAAAATGAAAACAGGAAAGATAGGTACATAATGCAGGCAGGTGTGGGGGAAGGGTGGGGAAGAGAGAAGATACTTGAAGAATCCAGCCGTTCAATAATTTAGTTACCCATCAGCAGCTTTTTTCTGTAACCTACACCACTATTCATAGTGGTCCATTCAGATCCACCTAATGGGTGGTGTCTAATTTGGCGAATCTTTTTGGCAAAAGACAAGGGCAGCACAATTTCACTCCCAATTATTCCAAAGGGGCACAGTAGTAATCTGGTAGTGGGCTAATTATTTTTCCCTTGGAAGGAACCCAACAAAACATACATGTGAGCTGAGCCATGTACATAGTCTAAAATACTTACACAAGGTTTGTGAACAAGTTACATAAAAACAGTTTCACAAAATAGATGGGATGTGTGCATTATTTTTCTTAACAAAGTACATGTTTGGAGTATGCTTTTTTTCCTTTTCCTTGTATATTGAACTTACTTACTTACTTACTTACAATTTAGCGTCATTAAGTGGGCCAAATTCAACTCAATTCTTACTCATATGCAAGACTCCTTGAGGAACTCATAACACAAATAGAATTGTTGATGAAGAAGTGTAAAGATGTAAATGAACCTCCTCAAGCAATGTTGCACAGAACTGTCCCCAAACCCTAAAGATGGTGGCGATACAAATGTTTAATATATATGTGTATAATATGTATCCATATATCAGGCTACATATGATACCGCTTACATTTACCCATCAAGATTCCAGACGCTCTCCCCATTGCTTTTCAAATCCAAAACAAGGCAAAAGTGATGAAATGCAAGTGTGTGTGTGTGTGTGTGTGTGGAGTAGAAATTGAAAGGCAATGCTGCGGCTTGCTCCAAGAAATTCACCTTATTGGTTCTCATGTATATGCTTGGCTTTTTATGCTAGCACCATATCCGGGGTGTAGCAGGTGCTGCCTTGGCAACCCAACTTTTCAGTCTTATCAAATGGCCTTCTATTAAAGCTGCAACAAGAAATTTGTCCTCATCACATATGGTTGTGAACAGTGGGTACATATATAAGGGGTGGGGTGTGGAGAAGCAATTTTGGAAGGCAATGTTTGCAGCTTGCTTCAAGAAAATAAATCCTAGAGGTTTTCATCAGCCTTTGGTTTCCATGTGTGAAATTTTGTACTGTTGCAAACTTAGGAATTCTTTTGTCATAAATTCAATGATTTTTTGAATGGGTTTAATTTTTAGGTTACATTTGGCTAAAGCAGCTTACAGATGATCCCACCTTTGCTAGATTACAAATTTATAATAAATCAATAATTCAAAAAAAGACTTCTTCTCATGTACATTCAGTTTACTACTGGTTGATTTTACTGAAAAATATTTGGGGTGCATAAAAATCAATATTCTATCCAATGACATTGATTTTAAACACTACTTCTTCAATATAGAAGATGCCATCCAAACTTTTGACCAAACTTTGGGGGTCTTCTTTTCATATGGCCTACTACTAATAAAGCTGCAACAAAGAAAAGTTTGTGTACTTGAGTCTCATCACACAAGCAGGTCATGAAAAGAAGGTATGTACAAAAGGGTGGTGGGCTGATTTAAAAAATCTTAAAGTTGATTTGGTGAAGGACATAGATTTAGGCAGTGTCAAGTAAGCAGCATGGCTTACATGATTTTGAGTGAAGAAGAAAAAGAATGAGAATGTCACTTACTTTGCTTCTTGACCTCCTCCGCCCATCCAAGTGGCAACCCCCATTCGTTGATTCATTCAGCAATTGAAAGTGGAGAGAAAAAATTTGTTGGCATCTTGCCAATGGCCTTTTGCCCTCCTGAAACATTGGACTGTTCTAGAGCTAGGTTTCTACCCTTTTAGAACATAGGTTCTGAAGCCACAAAGAAAGAAAGGAGTTTAGTAAATGCAAAGATTGAAGCTCACATCAAGAGGCCAGGTTTTTGTCATTACAAAGGGCTAACACCTCAGCACAAATTCCGAATCCTTGAATTCCTGAGAAAGGGGCCCCCATGTGTCTAAATAGGTACTAAAATTCATCATCTCATCTCATGTGTGTTCTGGGTCCCCCCTCCATCTCCCCCGTCCCCAATGCTGCCCATTACTGTGGGCTTTTAGAAACAATAAGTATCACACAATTTTGAATTATCCTTTTTTCTAGAAACAAGGAGGCCAAGAATTTTTGACAAATAGTTTTCATAATAATTGGCCTGGAAAATTCTGCCAGGTTGAACAGACAGTGAATAAAATGGTAAGGTATATAGCAAACTCATTATTATAATTACTATTATTATCAAACATAATTTTGTCAATAATTTGTCTGGAAAAAGTTGTGTCAGGCTGAACAGAAAGTGAATTCAAAGGGTATGGTATATAGCAAGCTCTAATTATTATTATTTTTGCCGGTGCACCCAATGTACCCAACCCTCCAGGTTGAAATACAGGTTAAGTACACTCATTGATTCTTCCGTTCTTTCTTTCTTTCTTTTCTGTATCACCTCACCTCACCTCACCTCACCCCTCTGATGAGAAAAGCCACATTAGGCAATCAAGCACCATAGGTGATGATTTTAATTTTTTTTGTCCCCACCAACTGTCAGAAAGAAGGATTTGAAATACTTGACTTCCAAGGAAACGACAACTATATGACAAATTGGAGAAAGGAGGGCCGACTCCTACATACTTACTACTGTACCCATATTCTTAACCTGGTTGCAGTTGCTTTCTACAATCATGTAAACCCCCCCTGTTAGATAACTTTCTCTTTGTCAACAGCTCCTTTTCCTCCTGCAAATGAAGCAGACAGATGAGTCACTCCCTCCCCAAGTCCGTCCACCTCTGCTGCCAATGTTTAATAATTTCTGGGATGAGGATCATTGGTTTCCATGATCCAGAAAAGACAGCTGGGAATGCCAGATGACAATCCCACTTACCTCCGCCTCCGCCCTTTTTCTCTCTGCTGCTTCCAGTGCCCGTTTGTACATTATTTTTCTTGGATTAAAATGAAGAATACTATGGCGTTTCCCGTAAATACCTGGGAGACAGAAATTAATGTAAAAATGTAGGCACGTCTAATCTTCTTTAATTTCTGAGAGAAGGCAAATGCCTTAGCCAGGATTCTGAAATAAGAGCCTCTTCACTAAGTCTTGGGTAAACCAGCATCCACTTTGGCACCATGGTGAAAATCCCAAAATCCACTTAAATTATGTTGAAATATTACAAATATCCCATGCATCCGCTAAATCAAGGTCTCTGAGTTCAACATAACAATTTTTGGATTTAATATAGCTACTAATAGGCCTCACTCAAAAAAGTGAAGGTACTAACTTGAGCGCTGGTTCACCCTGGCCATTGCTGTAAGACTACAGTCCCTTGTCAAGGGTTGTCAAGGGTGGGGTTTATGTCCATTGCTTCAATGTAAATCTAAGGTATTGCAGGGCAGTTGAGAGGGGTTGAGTAATGAGGGAAGGAGAACAAGGGTAAAGTTTTGACAGGCTCCAACGGTCATTCATTTGGAGGGTGTAGATTTCATAATTTACCTCCATGATAAAGAGTATATAGTATATAACTTCATTTCAAGGAAGGTTCTTATGCTTTGTAAACTTCCCGCCATCTACAAGGTGGGTTCATGAAAGTCATACAGGTTTACCTCACCACTTGATTCTAGGTTTGTCTTGTTTGATCTCATGTATTGGCCTCTTTCTTTACAACAAGAGGTAGATCCCTCAGACAAGGGCGTTAACAGAATCAGGTTGCATCAGGTCCGCACTCAACTATTGCCTTGTGCAGGCCCTTATTCTAGTAATGCCCTCATCCTAGGGCCTTACCCTACACTTTGCCACCAAAAAACAAAGACTGGGTGTTCTCATGAACAATCAACGGGGCCGTTTTTCTAGTTATGCCATGATGCAGTTACAGGAGCATGCAGACAGACACATCAACAGGTGCTGGTGAGTAGTGATTTTTCCTTTGACAAATTTTGTTGTTTCTTTGACAAAAGAATTGGGAAAGTTTTGGATATATGTGTTTTTCTAGTGCAAAATTGATTCGTTTTGCTATTTTTCAGGGAAAAAAATTCCACTTTTGTATGTCACTCATTTTAAAAAGATAACCCTGTTGGTTAGTACATTGGAATCCCACAATTTTAGTTAGTGTGGATTAGTACTCATGAATCATTTCATAATTTGTCCAAGTTGTTTGTTGGAGTGTCTCATGGAGACTGGAAGGGCTGATAGCTGGGTTAAACTTCACTTAGTTCGTGCTTGTCACAAAACTATGACTAGGGTTTGGTATGTAGTAAAACATACTGCTACAATATTTCATCACATCGTTCGTCATAAATGAAGGCGGTCAATTCCAGTGTTGTGTGGGTATCAGAAATGGCAACCAACACCCTTGATAACTAAGGAAGTGCTTTGATTCTATAACTGCTGTGCTAACAACTCAGAGAACTGTTTGTGATATATAACCATTCTAATAATAGTAATAATAATAATAACAATAATCATAAATAGTAACTACTGCTCAGAAACCTGCAATTATTTCCCAGTTCTTTCATGAGAATCATAGGTTCTCTATATTCCAAATAACCAGAACCATTCTGAATTGACTTGTTTTTAAAAACCAGAGTAGGCAGTTCGTTGATTTTAAACTTTCAGATAATCGGAACTGGGAATCAAAGCCACAACATCAAATACCCATACAACATTGGCCGGTTCTGAAAGTTTTGACATCCCAATGTTGTCAATAGCAGTACAAGGGCAAACACTAAACAGTGGCATTGAGTTTAATGTACAATAGGACTCGACATAATTATAATATGATACAGTACAATGCCTAATAGGAAAAAAATCAGATTTGATAATTAATTACAGCTGCATAATGATTAATGCTTGAAAAAAAATCTTATGTTATTTTTAAGAAAGAAATTAATGCAGTCGTTAGAATCTCCTTGCAATCCAAAGGTTCTGGGTTTGAACCTTTTTCTGAATTCTCTTTTTCATTCACAAACAAACTAGATGAAAAACAATTGTCCAAGTGAGTTTGAATTTCTTCAAAGAGAACCATGTTCTTTGGGGAGCAAGGGCATAAGTTGCCGTAGGGAGAAATAGGCATAAGTTGCCTTAGGAAGGAATAGGTTTAAGTTGCTCCCCGAGGGACAACCATGTTTCTAAGGGAGCAAGGGCATAAGTTGCCCTAGGGAGAAATAGGCATAAGTTGCCTTAGGAAGAAATAGGTTTAAGTTGCTCCCCGAGGGACAACCATGTTTCTAAGGGAGCAAGGGCATAAGTTGCCGTAGGGAGAATAGGCATAAGTTGCCTTAGGAAGAAATAGGTTTAAGTTGCTCCCCGAGGGACAACCATGTTTCTAAGGGAGCAAGGGCATAAGTTGCCGTAGGGAGAAATAGGCACAAGTTGCCTTAGGAAGAAATAGGTTTAAGTTGCTCCCCGAGGGACAACCATGTTTCTAAGGGAGCAAGGGCATAAGTTGCCGTAGGGAGAAATAGGCATAAGTTGCCTTAGGAAGAAATAGGTTTAAGTTGCTCCCCGAGGGACAACCATGTTTCTAAGGGAGCAAGGGCTTAAGTTGCCCTAGCAAACAAACATATTTTCAAAGGAGAAAGGGGCTTAAGTTGCTCTTCAGGGGTAACCATGTGCCTAACAAAGGATTAACTTTTTTAGGGCACAAGAAAAGTTCCCCATGGAGGAAATGAAGTTCCCCCAAAAAAACTAACTTTCACAAGGAGTAGGAGATGTCCCCTAGGGAAAAGGGCAATTTCCCCGGGGAATAATGAACTTTCCCTAGGGAAAGACCCGAGTTTTCCAAAAAAAAAAAATGTTTATAATCTATTATAGCAATAGATGTTTGCAAACATGTTTAATAATGTTTTATTTAACACTGCAGTTTCACATCTTTTTAACCTTCCTCAAGGGAATTGTGTTGGATCCTTGATGGCTCACAATGTTGTTGCTAATGTATATACCTAGGTATGTGAAACTTGCAAATGACATTTTGTTTGCAACATTTTGTCTTCCTCCTATGTGTGCAATATGATGTCACCTTGCTTGTGTTTGAATGAAGTGCACAAGTCCATGTTTTTTGTGGATCTAGGAACTTTATTGTTTGTTTTGAATGGGAAGTGCACTATCAAAACCTCGTGGTGCTAATGAACACTTTCCACCTAGATATCGTAATTTTGTACATGTATGCACAAAATTAGCATTAAATACATGTATTTTCAACATGAAATGAACTTTGGAACAAACCAATTCAATGGCAAAAAAAGTTCATAAAGAATAACATACAATTGACATGGTGTGAAATAGTTGAAATGTGTTTTCATCAATATTTTACCTAACTAAATTTGAATCCTTAATAATCATAATATTAAAAATTAAACCATTTTCACACACACACACACACACACATGTTTATGTAGTTAAATGTTAGAAGCACATCCACATTTTATTAACGTTGGAACATGTGCTAAATGGTTGTATTGCAAATAATTTGACAAAATCATAGTGACAAATGTGTTTAGGGTTTAGTGTTTAGTGTTTTCTAAGTCTTATTGGGTTCAATCATGGTTGGGATGCCAAAAAGGAATTTCCATGAAATATCCAATGGACCCCATTCATGTCTTTAAAACTTAATGACAAATTCATATCGGAAGGTTTTTTGTTTCATATATAATACATAGATTATTAAGGTACTACCATAATAGTTTTACCATTTTGTAGATATTAAATCAATTTTTTTACAAATGCAATTTGTTTCAAAATTAATGACCCAAAAATGTCAAAAGATTTTAGCTCCAATTTGTACCTATTCGTTGATTTTGTTTCCTTGCTTCAATTGTAGCCAAAAAATTTATTTTTATTGCTAGATTGAAATATATATTCACAAGAAAATGCCAAAATGTTAAAAGTACTAATATATTTGATGTATTTCATTTCTAATTTGAACAAGTTTAAGGATTCTTGACAAGTCTTGGGAAACAATCATGATTTTCTCCCCTATAGTAAAAAAATGGTTCAAGGACTCATCAAGAATGTATAAACAAAATATATTCCCCAAAATGTATATCACAAATAGTTTAAAAGCATTAATGTGTATAAAGCACTCAAATGTGACAATAATCAAGTGGCCTATTTCAATGACAAGGTTCCAAAAAATGAAAATTTAAAGAATTTTTGGCCATTGATAGAACACAACCCATGTTGGATAAATTTTATTATTCCTATATATATACTCTAAACACCTATACAAAATTTAGAGGGAACTTATTTTGTTTGAAATGAAATAGAAGGGGGAAATCTAAGCCATTTCTTAGGTTTGTGAAAGAAAATGTAAAATTGGGAAGTTTTCATAGTTTTTTTTTGTTTTCAAATGGGACATTTCAATCATGCTTGGACTATACTTAATTTCCAAGCTCATTGATTTTAATGTAGAAAAGATTTTGATTTCATTAATTTTAATGTAAACAAGGTTTCAATTTTAAAAAGTGCTACTAAGACAAATGCCACAACATAGTAGAGAAGCATGCCCTTTCATGTTTAGGTTGCATTGTGTTACCCATTGGATTAACCATGAAGTCCAAACTTTTTCCAAATTGTTGATTATGTGCAACATTGAAGTTTTCCAAGTATGTTAAAGTATGCCAATACAATGTACTTGACATTTTTTTGAAAAATATTCATATATTAAACCTTAACATATTGAGATTATGAATATTATTTATTTCAATGATCAATGAGAGGAAATTCTCAGATTTCATTACATAATATGAAGAATCACATGTTCAAATGTGCATTTACAATTAATACAATTTTTTTGAGATGCAAATACAAGAAAATAAATGTATATTTTATGCAAATTAAAGTTTAAATTATATGAGAATAAAACTTTAATTGAATTTTTGATTTTTTCAATTGCTAAACACTTAATATATGTTAATGTCATTTAATATTTTAATATTTTAATCATAATCTATTAAATTATTAATAAAAAAGCTGGAAATATTGAAAAAAATCAATTTAAAACATATTTTTCTTATATTTTCTTATGTTAATTTTTTTCAATATTTACATTTAATTTACCATTAACTTAATGGAAGGGCTAATGGTCTCATTGAATAATGAAACTTACAAAGGTTCTTATTAATATTTTTTAAATGTTTATATATATATAACTGAAATTAAATTTATTTGAGACTTATTTTCTAGCATATTGTAACATATTTGATCCCTACAATCTATGTACACATATTACAATTCCTCCCTTAAGCATTAGTTGAACAAATGCAAATTTTGTGACTTTTTCGAATGCAATGTAGATTGAAAATCCTTTGCTTGATGTGAAAATGCGATAATTTTTCATGTTTTTTCTTGCCAGACAAATTTTGATTGAATACAAGTCTTTGGTGGTGTATTCAACACAATTGTACATTAAGTCCTTGCACTCAATAGTTGATTCAAGAATTGAAGGTGAAGTTCCCTTCCCAAGAAATCAAGAACACCACCATAATTATTTTCCACCAATTTTGGCTTCAAATAAAAGTTTAACATATTTCTTAGCTCAACTCAACAATCTAAAGAACTATTACTGTCATGGGAAGAACATAAGAGCCAACAATCTTTTCATTATGCCCCTATTTGATGAAACTTTGTTAGAACAACAAACCTCTTTCTCCACAGTTACTACAATGTCAAATGTTGTTATAGTAATGAAACTACCCATATATTATAACTCATGTTATTGGATGTGAGCATTATTGACCAATGACCAAATTATTTCTCATAAGCTTTTAAAGTGGTTGAAGCTCATCAAAAGCCTTCTATGGCTACAACTTTTGTGGGGATCGTCAAGAATGAAAGGTGTTTCTTTACATTGTTCGTCACAAAGAACAAATTGAGAAACAAGATCAAAACCCATTAATATTTGGTTGTGCAGATGTATGCACAAAATATTTATATTATGTAAGGTTTTCCATTTTCTATCATGACCAAAGTATGAATGCCAAAGAAAGTTAAAAGGCCAACAAGATAAAAGCCAATTTTTTTTAGACAAATACATTAATTTTCTAAACTCTCTAAGTTGTATTGTCAATTTTTGCGATTTTCTTTGCTTGACTTTCCATTTCAAATATGTTCCATTCCTATATGATATGTGTTGACAAATTGTATGCACATTCCAATTTTGCTTTGTTTCACTAACATGTTACTACCTATGTTCTATGTCTTTGTAGTCCCATCTCTTCTTGCAAACGGTAGGACCCATTTGGATCAAGGTTCAATTCTCCTAAAATATGTTTCTTGTAGCCACAATATCTTTGGTGTCATGTTTGTGGGTGCCACATTGTTTATGGAACCCTAAATTTTAAGAAGATGCCACTTGTCAACTATAGATTAACAAAACTTAGCCATTTAGGCTATCTTTGCAAATCCTTTAAAACATTGATATGACTTGTTCAATGTCTAGGTCTAAACTTGAGACATGAAAAAGCAAGCCAAAAAAAACCTACATGTTCCATTTAAGACGAACCTACATTATTAAACCTCAACCTTAGATTATAAGTACTATTTCGTTTTAGTATAAACATTATACTTGGTAATTGAACACAAAGTTAGTTTTGATCACATTTTTATTTCCAATGTAAAGCAAAACACATGACGTAAAGAATGTTTGCAATTTTCTATTAAGATGTGATTTATATTGACTTTTTGAAGCTTCAAATCCACATCAAGATATTATCCCCATTTGATACTTCACTCAATGAATTTTTGAAAAGTGCAATAACACCATACCAATTTTTTCTTAATCACAACAAGATGGTTAATTACCCAATTAAATTAATATGTTTGAAGGGCGTCCTTTTGAATTCTTTTCCTAATATTCTTATGGTAAGTTAAGGTTTTCAAAATTTTGGAGATTTTGAAATACCTTGTAACTAACTAAGCCTCATTCATCTTTGTCTAATTCTTCTTACATAGGAATCATAATGGAGTTAGTAGTGCCATATACCTAGTATATAAACTAAAGTAAATATAGGTATTCAAATTTGAAATTATTGGGAACTACATGGCCCTATGTTAGACCAAAGTAATGGAGTTGTTATTGTTGGGAAAATTGTTCTAAAAAAAAACCAATAATGACAAAAAAAGAAGAAGAATGAATTAAACTTCTTTTTTTTATAGTAATATTACGAAACAAATTGATAGGAGGTTAGGAGTAGTATTGCAACCTAAACAAATAATATTAACATGCATATTAATATTGAAAAACATATTAGTCATGTGTGACTTAGTGTAATATTAGTTTTGCACAAGGCTTAAAGTAATATTACGTATATACTTTATTTATACCAACAAAAAATCAGCCTTGGACTTCAAAGCATTTTCATTGTTTGTAAGAAATGCCCTTCCAATGGTAACTTGCAAGGGTTTGTTTTGTGCATTCAACCACCCCCATTGTTGCATCCATTTGGAATAAATACTTTTGGGACTAGGAAGAAATGTAATTGTGGCTTTTAATACATGTCAAGATATTGTGAAAAAATTTGAAACTATTTTGAAGTTTTTTATTAGTGTTTTCTAGTACATTAATGCACATTGAAACCATGAACCATGGTAGCAACAAATCATTTAAAATTTTGGCAAGTAAAAAGAAGGTGGACAATTTTTTCCTTGAGGAAAATCATTGGTTTTTTTGTTTTTTCTCCATGTTTTGCAAGACTTGGTTATGGGACATGGTCAAACATGCAACACACTTTGGGAAAAGGTTTATGAACACTATGCACAACAAAAATAGTCTAGTTTGCAAGTTTTTTTTTGTGGCAAATTTTTGCCACCTAGTGACAAAAAAAAAAGGGTCAACGAATCCAACAAAGGGATTTTTGAGAATTTAAAAAAAAAAATCGCCATATCTCGAGATTAAAAAGTTTTAAACCACAAGATTTAGATAGTGTGTTCCATTAGGTCACAAAAACTAGGTAGGAATCCAAAAATATATACTAGTCCATCGAGACAATCACCATTTATTGTCAATTAATGATGAATATCCTTGCTAGTACACCTACTTGAGGAATTTGAAAAAAAAACCCCTAGTAGCTTGTAATGCATATGGAAAGTTTATGTAAACAAAAGGGGGAATAATCAAACATGATGTTTCAAAGTCCATAAGGAACTTTAGAGTTATTAAAGTTCCCCAATGATCATGTGCAAACCATGAAAATCATCTTCTAGAAGGCCTTAGATCTTTTTAAGTCAAAACTAAGTGACTAACGAACCAAAACTTTACCTTCATTTGTTGTTGGTTGGTTGGGATGTGTTGGGCTAACATGTGCATGTAAGTTGTAAAACCGCACCCTTAAAATGGTTGACTCGTGTCTTAAACTTTTTTTTTAAAAAAAAAATGACCATAAGCCGCCAAAGCCATTAAAAACCTGTGCAAATGATGAAAAACAAAGATTACACAATGAGAGCCCATACTCGAGTCATGGCAAACATGGCAATAACAACAATAAAGAAGGTGAACATCCTTGAGAAGTAGAGGTCAATGGTGTTGTTCACAATGCTACTGAATGCATTATTGTTCTACAAAGCTTGAAAATACTTTAGTTTGTGAAAGGCAATGGAGTTACAAAAGATTAAAGCACAAGTGCAAGTAATGGCAATGTCAATTGTAGCTCCGTTATTATAACAAGATTCCATTACAACCCAATAAGCTATTCAAATTTGACAATGCAACAAAAGAGACTTTCATTTAGGATAGCAACATAGACACAAAAATGCCAATTTTTTTGACAAAGACTTGAAAAAGTTTCAAAATTGGGAATATGTACAATGATGTTCATCTTTATTGATGGCATCATTGGTAAAAAGCCTTTCCAATTCCATCTTTGTCCACTCCCTTTGAGTTGCATTCAAAAAGAATTCATTAATGTTATTCATGTCCATGTGCAAATGTGCTAACACCCTTCAACACCAAGCATCCATCTTAGATCCTTGCACTACAACTAAGAAAATGTGCAAACAAAATACATGAAGAAAAACATGACAAAAGGCAAGCTCTTCACCAATTCATAGAGGTGTGTAAGTAAAAATCTCATTGTAAGAACTATGAGATCACACATGAAGATTTTTCATTCTAAGGTGATGGAGGGATCATACTCAACCATAAGATAAATCTACAACTTTCAATAAAAATGGAATGTATGGTTTGGAGGCAATCCCTTCTACCTCTCTAGAGAGCACCTCCAAGACAAAGGGAGGCAAACATACCAAGTTTGCTCACTTTTGAAACCAACTCACAATGGGGGAAATGATGCATGCTAGTTTTAGCTATGTACAAATGCCTTTCACAATGGCCTCCACCATATATGTGCAATGTTATTTGCTACATAGATAGTGGAGATGCTCTAATACTGATATCAAATTGGTATAAGAGTTTTTTAAAATACATGATACCAATACTTGCCATGTATGAAAAAAAAAAAAAAAACACTGCACCAATACGAGGACTAGTCCAATATATTCATCAAAAGTGGATACTTGTACAACAATGCTTAAAAGGTTCATCCATGACTCAAGTGGATAATTGAGTGCATATGCTTTTCACATGTGGCACATCAAATTTTTATGATGCCAAACAATGTTTTCTGGAAGATGACAAATAATTAAGGAAGACACTAAATACTCTCTAATGAGCATTGTTCGAGCGTTAGTGCAACATATTTTGTGAACTTAGATTGTTTTGTGACATGGTTTGATTAGTTTGACCTTATTTTTAGGCTAAATAAAAAACAACGTTGTTCTTATTGAATGCCGAAAAATATACTAATGACAAATATCTCACTTTCTTTTGAGAAGTGCTTGGTTTGAAATTGCCATGAGACAATAGAATATGCAATATGCAAAACATGTAGAACAAGTAGAATCATGCAAGGTGCAAAAAGGGAGAAAAAGACGAAGCCCAAATTAAGCCCATAAGCTATTTAATAGCTTGCATTTATGAATGTGTAGTTTGGATAAAAGAAATATGCTCCAGAGTTTGACTTCAAAAAAATCAGATTTCACCAACCTAGCACCAGGGTTTTTTTTTTCAAATTCCTCAAGTAGGTGCACTGGCCAGGATCCTTGGCAGTAAATGGCGACTGTCCTGGTGAACAAGTAAATCTTTTTTGGAATCCTGCGTAGTTTCCGGCGACCTACAGTAAAACATTGTCTAAATGTGGCGACTTCTAGCTTTATTTCCTCAAAATGTGGCGAATTTCTTTTTTAATTCCCAAATTTTCCTTTGTTAGATTCGCCAGCCCTTTTTTATTGTTGCCACAAAAA